>Ga0116231_10008041_pt1 | contig 18788 bp, 19 predicted proteins | sample S1TSphgellanicum_2_FD_89695 | JGI IMG/M metagenome (GOLD analysis project Ga0116231, IMG submission 89695) | Host-associated microbial communities from peat moss isolated from Minnesota, USA - S1T2_Fd - Sphagnum magellanicum MG | ecosystem: Host-associated > Plants > Peat moss > Unclassified...
CAAACCACAAATAACCAAACTAAAATAAGTAAAGAAAGTAATTCAACCTTGTGAAAGTAACCTAATTACTTTCCTACTCCAGTAACTAATGAAACTTAACTAGTTGAGCTTGAATTCTCAACATTAATGTCCTCATTGACACTTAGAATTTATTTCCTCAATGCAATTGCTTTCATTTGGATCCTTGGCCATTGGTTGCCGACTTCTACAACAAGACCTTGCCTCAAGCTAACTTAGGCATCCCCAAGTTTCCAACACCTTTTTGGCAAATCCAAGGGTGTCTCTTAAAAAACCCTTAACCTTTGTTTCGTTAAAAGACCTAAACTAGCCTAATTGAGAAAGCCCTCATTTAGGAGGTAATTATTCCATCCTTCCCCTCATGAGGAACTCAAACCAAGTCTAATCTTGACCTAAGTTACTTGACATGACTCCTTTCCCACCCTTGCATCTCAATCACAACAATCAAGCCTAATTAAAAGTATGTTTATCAAGGTACAAAAAGCGACGTTTAGGTTTTGCAAAAACCTAAGTCCCAAGCTATGTGATTATAGTTTGCAAATAGGGTCATAACTTTTGCATTGGTCGCCACTACCAACCAACCCTTTGGGATGCACTTTAAGCATGTGCGCATCCCCACAAGCTCACCTTGCTTGCCTCCTCTTTTAGGACCAAGGTTTTTCTTAACCCCAAAATGAGAGTCCAATTTTGATTTAGGTTTACACAAGAAAGTTCCATTTGTCCATGCCACTTGACCACTTTTTTAGTAATACTCATTATGTTCATGATGCAATCTCTTAAAAGTTTTTAACCTTTATTCCACTTACAACTTGATGTGGTACATTTGTGTAATCCCCTACCCCACTAAAAGAAAGGTGATGTCTTCATCACATTCTATGTTTCTTTTGCTTCTTTGCCGATCTATTGTAGAGTTTTTCTATGGCTTCTTGGGCATGTTCCATATTTGACTCATTCACCCAAGATGCCTCTATTGGATGGTATCCTTTCCACTTGACCAAATACTCCTGATCTCGCCCCCTTAATTACCTTGACTTGAACATAGCTTCCACTTCAAATTCCGATTCATTATGAATGAGGTCAGGCGGAAGCCTTGAATTGTGTTCTTGATTAGGCCTTGAGGTATCAAGGGAGACCGGCTTCAAAAGTGAAACATGAAATATGGATGAACCTTAAAATTTTCCAGTAGTTCTAATTTGTAAATGTTGGGAATGTTTTTTTCCAACACTTTGAATGGACCTACATATGGGCCCAAAAACTTGTGGCTCAAACCTTTTGGCAACTGGAAATTTTTTATGTTCAACCACATTTCATCTCCTTCTTCAAAATTCACCTCTCATCGAGACTTGTCCACAAAATCCTTCTACTGTTTATGTGCCTTTTCAAAATTGGCCTTAGCCATCTCCTGCAAGCGCGACCTCTCTTCATCAAATTGTGTGACCATTGGCACTTCGTCATTTGCATCACTTGAAGGTTGCCCATGTGTAGCCCAAGTTGTAAACATAATTGGTGACTTACCCATCACCATTTGAAAAGGAGTGGAACCTGTTGCTGAATGCTTTGAATTGTTGTAACAAAATTCAGCCAACTATAAATGGTTTACCCAATCTTGTTAATCTACCGCCACATAATTCCTTAAGAATTGTGGGATAACCAAGTTCACTCTTTTGATTTGTCCATCTATTTGGGGTCGGAATGAGGTGCTCATCTTGAGCTTTAACCCCATGAACTTCCACAAAGTTCACCAAAACTTGCTTGTGAACTTTGAATCTTAATCCGACACAATGTCCTTGGGGAGGCCATGATGCTTGAACACGTGTGAAAAACAACCTTCCCGTCTCTTGGGCCGTGGCACTTTCCTTGGTGGGAATGAAGTGTGTTATCTTGCTAAATCGATCAACCACACCATGATCACATCAAATCCCTTTGATGGTGGCAAATTCACCATGAAATCCATGGACACACTTTCCCATGGCCCTTCAGGAATCGATAACGGTTGTAACAATCCTACTTGTTTCTCATTGAGTGTTCGATTTTATTAACAAGTCAAACAAGTCTTCATGTATTCCTTTGCATCGTCTTTCAAATTAAGCCAATAGTAGAACTTCTTGAGGAATGTTGTGGTGCACTTTGCACCACCATGGCCTACAAATGGCCCATCATGGCACTCCTTCAAAAGCACATGCCTAAGCCTCCCTTTCAGAACATAAAGTCAATTTTGTTTATACCACAATAATCCATCTCGCAAATGGAAGTGTGACTTGATTCCTTTTTTAATGTTTTGTTTTATTTCCTTGGCCAACCCATCATGGTGGCTCGTTAGTCGAACTTCCTTTTGAAGCTTTGTTTCCCCCACGTACGCCACTGTAAGTTAATGTTTTTGACTTAGCACATCGAGCACCACGTTTTCCTTCCCGAACTTATGTCGAATGTCCACATTAAACAAGGCCAATGTGTCTTGCCATCTCACTTGTTTTGATGACAACTTTGGTTGAATGGCAAAGTATTTCAAGGTGACATTATCAGTCCACACCACCACATCTTTGGAGCCTATGTAATGGCCCCAAGTCTTGAGGCAGTGTATCACAGCCCACATTTCTTTTTCATGTGTTGACCACCTTCGTTCTATCTCATTCAACTTTTTGCTTTCAAATGCCACTAGCCTTCCATCTTACACTAAGACTCCTTCGATCACAAAGTCAGAGGCGTTGAAATGGATTTCAAAATTTTTGTCAAAATCGGGCAACTTCAACACATGCGCTTTCATCAAAATGCCTTTCAAGGTTTCAAAGGCCTCATTGCATGCTTCATCCCATTCATAGGTTCTGGATGGCTTTTTCAAAAGGTTTATCAAAAGCGTGGCTATCTTCGTAAAGTTTTTGATGAACTTGCGATAATAAGAAACCAATCCTAAAAATGATCTTAAGGTCACGACCGACCTAGGTGGCTCCCAATCCAAAATTGCCTTCATCTTGTGGTCATCTATCTTCAAGCCTTCTTGGGTGATCTTATGTCTAAGGAAATCCACTTTTGTCACCCCAAATTCGCATTTTTCAAACTTCGCCTACAACTTGTTTTCTCAACCTTTGGAACACTTTTCAGAAATGCTCCACATGTTCCTCCATAGAGTTGTTATAGACCAAAATGTCGCCTATGTATACGACCACAAAGTCATTAAGCCACTCTCGAGAAATGTCATTCATGTGGCAGGTGCATTAGTAAGTCCAAAAGGCATCACTAAGAACTTATATGAACCATACCTTGTGTGACAAGTGGTTTTTTCTTCATCCCCTTCTACAATTCGAATTTGATAATACCCCAAACATAGGTCAATCCTACTAAACATTTTAGCTCTTGAGAGTCAATTAAACAAATCATTAATTCCAGGTAACGGGTATTGATTCTTCATTGTCACCTTGTTGAAGGTTCTATAATCCACACACATCCTCAACATCCCATCCTTGTTGTGAACAAAGAGGACGGGTGCCCCATATGGTGACTTATTAGGTTTTATGTATCCCTTTGCAAAGAGTTCCTTATCGCAACCCTACCTTGAACTCACGACCAAGGCAAGGGCTTGCGAAGGTGCAGGCCAAGAGCGAGCTCGGGAGTCACATTTCATGTTCCTGGGAATGCAAAAGAATGCGAGGGAATGAACCCCACATTCCTAAATGAGCTCCCACTTTGGGAATTAAAGTCCCAATGTACTCTCAAATCTTCAGAGGGTGATTACAAAGGTCAAAACTCATTGGATTGAAAAGTTCCTTATATCATTGGAAAGCTCTTGGAACATAAATGTCTAAAATGGGCTTTCATGACCCATTTGGATACTTAAAACATAAGTTATGGCCAAAAGAAAGGTTGGGAGTAAAATTGCCAATTTGACTCATGACCACTAAAAGTCAGGAATCACCCCAATTTCCTTGCGTGTAGGTGGCATGTCACATATTGTTGAAAAGATTCTGATGAGGGCTACAAATTTTCTTTAAACCTCACTTCAATCAGAGGTCTACACACAAAGTTATGGGCCTCCAAAGTTGCGGAAGTCCCAATTTCGAGAATTTCGGGACTCTCACTTCAGAGTCCTAGGACAAAATGCCATTTGGGTGCTGCCCCCGTGGCCAAGCATAGAATATACTATAAGGGGGAAGGTGGTGGCTTCCCCCAAGTCTGGGCCGTGGTGAGTCTTGTAAGTTTGTGTTTGCCCGTGACTCGTTCGTGCACCAAAAGTGTTCAAACTATGCACTAACCAACTTGTTGTTTGGTTTGTGCAGGTCCGTGTGAGTAATTGTGTTACTTGTCAATCTTCCTAGTCCTCATCCCGGAGCTCCAGCACGCCCTTCTACCCCGAAGTGCTACAAACCAGGGAACGTGCCCCAACTCCTTGCTCTTCCATTGTTTTCACCTTAGACTTACATTTGAATCTATCAAGGAGCTTGGGAGCGCGTCATTCCTTAAATTGAACCTTAAGTTCTTTCAACTCATCATGATTCATTTGATATGAGGCTTTAGCCCGGGGAGGTGCCACTTCCGGCATGACCTTGAATGCATGGTCAACTTGTCTTCTCGGGGGCAACACATCGAGCAACTCTTCAAGCATCACATCTGGGAATTCGTCCAAAACTCGTCCAAGTTAGTAATGCACTTGGGAAGACTCACCAAGTTGGTAGCTTCCTTTGGCTCAAACTCGTCCAACACACGCATTACACACAACATGCCATAACCTCCCACGCATTTTTTTTCCAAAGTCTTTCCTAACATCAAGTGGATGGTCGATCCACCCACACTAAGCACTTCATGAGCCTTCATCTGAATGATCCCATTTTTGGATGGGATTCTAACTAGCTTATTGTGCCCTTTTATGAGCACATTATTATGGGTGATGAATTCCATTCTCAAAATGCAATCCATCCCCTTTAAGGTGAAAACCAATAAATCCACCTTTCTTCTCCATCCCTAGTTGAATAGGCACATCTTTTGCTTGCAATGTGGTGGGATGGGGAACCCCATCCGTAAAGTGCACCTCAACAGGTGCCTTGAGCTCCTCCAATTGAAGTTCCATTCTTTCGGCACTTTCTCAAGTTATGAAAACACAACACGTCCTGTTTAAATAAGATAATTACATTCACCTTAGGCTAGGTTGGCGGTAAGGGCAATTACCTAGAAACCCCATTCCCCGGTTTGGGTTTGGGGCAATCTTTGGAGTAATGCCCCATTTCATTACAATTGAAACACGCTCCTTTGGGCTTCCCACTAACATCCCCCTTGGGTTGGTTGGTTTTAAAAGGAGCCCCCTTCTTAACGAAATTTCCTTTGGGTTTGAAACCCGAGCCTTGAAATTATTTAGGTTTTTCCCCTCTTGAGGTGTTTTGCCCTCAGTTCCATTCACCTTCCTGGCGTGCCTTCTTGTGAAGGAATTTGTTGTCCTTTTTGAATCTGGACTTTTCACCTTGTTCCACATCCGAAAAGCCTTCCATTTTCATGATGGCCTGAGATAATGAGGCGAGCCAATTCTCCTCAAGCTTGCACTTGGCCCAAGTCGGAACCCCCATCACAAAATGGCACACACACTTTAATTCATGCATATGCCAAATTTCAAGCATGAGTTTAGAATACGCCCTCACATATTAGCGCAAGTTGTTGCAACCCTAACCTTGGGCTCGCGACCAAGGCAAGGGCTTGCACGAAGGCAAGACAAGAGGGAGACCCGGAAAGCACATCTTATACTCCCATGAGTGCAAGAGAGTGTGAGAGAATGAACCCTCACACTCCCAAGGCAACTCCCACTTGGGGAGTTGGAATCCTTCGGGACTTCCGAATCTTCAAGGAGCAGGGGTCAAAACCCACGGTGTGAACAGTTCCTTATATCATTGGAAAGATATTGAAACGTAGATGTCTAAAATGGGCTCGCATCACCCATTTGGACATCTGAAACACAAGTTATCGCCAAAAGAAAGGTTGTGAGTCAAATTGGCAATTTGACTCCCGACCACTAAAAGTCAAGAATTGACCCGATTTCCTTGTGTGAAGGTCGCATGCCACATACCAGTGGAAAGCTCTCCACAAGAGCTATAACTTTGCTTTGGACCTCATCATGATCGAAGGTCTGCACACAAAGTTATGGGGCTCCAAAGTCACGAAAGTCCTGATTTTGGTAATTTCGGGACTCCCACTTGGGAATCCCGGGACAAAAAGCCATTTGGATATGGGCCTCGTGGGGAGGCACAGAGTATACTATAAGGGGGAAGGTGATGGCTTCCCCCAAGTTCGGGCCGTGGTGAGTCTTGTGAGTCCGAGTTTGCCCGTGGTTCGTCTAAGCACCAAAAGTGCTTCAACTATGCACTAACCAACTTGTTGTTTGGTTTGTGTAGATCCAAGTGAGTGATTAAGTGTTTGTCATTCTTCCTAGTCCTATCCCGGAGCTCTAGCACACCCCTCTACCCCCCAAAGTGCTACAAGCGAAGGAGCGTGCCCCGATTGTTTGTTTTTTCGCTATCTTCAGTCTGAATTCACATTTGAGTCCATTAAGGAGCCTAGAGGTGCGTCAAAAGTTGTCATTTGTTGCATTCACAAGGTCATGGAGTTTGCATCTTGAAATGTAGTCATAATGTTTTGGAATGAATTCCAATTCAATGCGTTCCTAAAGAATTCCCATGTGTAACCATGGGTCTTCCCTTCCTCTTACCGTACTATCCTTCACCATGTGGAAGCATAACCTTTTAAGTAGGATTGAACAAAGTCCATAGCCAAATGTTGCCCAACTTTGGCGGCATGAAGGTAGTCCTCCATTTTCGCAAGCCAAACATCTATGACCTTTTGATCACAAACTTTGTCAAAATTCCCAAGTTTAGCATGCTTGAATCTTACACCTTTCGATAATCCTCCTTTAAAGGTCGCAACCAACTCAGTGAAATCGAACCTATTCATATTAAGTAGAATTTCCAATTGTTCTGGAATGAAAAGGACTGTAGTTGGTTATTCCTCTTCATTTTCATGATCATTGTGGTTCTCATGGTCTTCTTGTTCTTCATAATCCTTTTGTTCCTCCTCCCTAATGGCCTCAGATGGAACATCTAAGTCCTAGGTGGGTTCTTCCACCATGGCTTCTTGTACTAACTTACACGTCTTCTTTGGTGCCATCGGAACTCCCTAATAGGTGGATCAAGCTCTACTAGAGCTTTGATACCATGTGATGCACCCCTAAACTCCTTGGTAAAGTCAACTGCAAGTCTAAATGTGAAAACAACGGAAGGATAAGGAATTGGGGCATGCTCCTTAGTTCGCAACATTTTGGGGATAGAGGGGCATGCTAGAGCTCTGAGATGGGGACTAGGAAGAATGATAAGCAATTCAATTATTCACATGGACTTGCACAAACCAAACAATAAGTTGGTTACTGCATAGTTGGAACACTTTTGATGCACAAACAAACCACGGGCAAACACGAACTCATAAGACTCACCATAGCCCGGACTTGGGGGAAGCCACCACCTTCCCCCTTATAATATTCTCTGTGCTTGGTCACGAGGCCGACACCCAAATGTCATTTTGTCTCAAGACTCCCAAGTGAAAGTCCCAAAATTCTTGAAGTTGGGACTCTCGCAACTTTGGAGGCCCATAACTTTGTGCAAAAACTTATGATTGAAGTGAGGTCTAATGTAAAGTTATAGCCCTCATGGAGAGCTTTCCAACGGTATGTGGCACGCCACCTACATGCAAGGAAATTAGGGCGATTCCTAACTTTTAATGGTCGGGAGTCAAATTGGCAATTTGATTCCCGGCCCTTCTTTTGGCCATAACTTGTGTTTTAAGTACTCAAATGAGTCATGCGAGCCCATGTTAAACATTTATGTTCCAAGAACTTTCCAATGACATAAAGAACTTTTCAATCCAATGAGTTTTGACCCCTACGATCACCCTCTAAAGATTTGGAAGTCCATTGGGACTCCAACTCCCAAAGTGGAAGCTCATTTGGGAGTGTGAGGGTTCATTCCCTCACACTCTCTTGCACTCCCGGGAACATGAAATGTGATTCCCAAACTCACTTTTGGTCCGCACTTTTACAAGCCCTTGCCTTGGTTGCAAGCCCAAGGCTAAGGTTGTGATAGACGACCATCATCAAGGTTTGTTTTCCTAAACTTTCGATAGTTAATTTTTAACTCACCTGCTTTCAACTCAATTTTAAACAGATAAGGCAGATTACATGCTAAAGGATCCTACGCAAAGTTTTCCAACTCTAGTGATCCCATGTAGATCTCGCCCCACTGACACGACTTATAAATAATCCTATGTTAATAGTAGGTCGAATTCCACGATAAAAGATTTATGTTTTTAAAAAGATTTGTCCATCTATAATGGAAATAACATTAGTAGGAATATAAGTAGACACGTCTCCAACTTGTGTTTCAATTGCAGGTAATGCAGTTAAGCTACTTGCTAGTCTAATCTCACATTTTAACAACTCTTTTGAATAAACGAGAATGTAAATAAAACACATCTCTTGGGAATATTTCACAACCTAATGGTTGACGTAACAATAATGACATTTCACTACAACAAAAGGTGTCCATGTACACCAAGTGATTTCATTGGATTTTGAGTGAATTCACTGGTTGTAGTGAACAAGGATTAATGAAGAAGCAGTGAATTCATTAGTCTAGTGAATAGGGATTAGTGAACTGCACCCACATTTTGTAGTAATGTTTAACGATATGCCATTGATTACTTACTTAAGTCATCATAAATAATTAATGTGTCCATTCCACTATCTTGAAAATATTTTCCCATAGCACAACTTGAATATGGTGCCAAGAATTGTAGGGAACAAGATCTAAAGTAGTGGCTACTACAATAATGTGATATTCTAAAGCACCCACTTCTAAAATAATCTTAACCAATTATGCCATGGTTGAACATTTCTATCTAATTGCTACATACACACAATACAATTTTTCACTATCTGAAATGTCTTGTGCATTGATTTGCTTTTGGTTTAATATGGTATTAATAATTATAGTAGTCTTTCCAATTTGTCTGTCTCGTATTATAACTTCTTTTGACCATGACCTATAGGAACCAAGCTATCTACTGCTTTCAATCATGTTTACATGGGTTCATGCACAGATTTATGTGCAATAATCCCAAGGGCTTTAACTTCTACATGTCTTCATGTTGCAACACTTAAAACACCTTTCCCATCATTAGGTACTCCAAATGCATCAACCACATGACCTAGCAAGGCCTTTCCTACAAGAATATCCACAATAGATCTAGTGCATTTGACAATATCTCCTTCTTTGATGGCAGTATCACTACCAAATATAACAATTGTTACATTTTCACATTTTAAATGTAAAGCCATTCCTTTCACATTGCTAGCAAATTCAACCATTTCCCCAACTTAATTGAATCTTGTTTAATCCACAAACATGTGCAATTCCATCTCCAATTGAAACCACTCCCCCAATCTCATCTACTTGCAATTAATGTAGTGATTGGTTATTTTTTGTTTTGATAATGTAGATAGTTCTACTCCAGCCAATTTATTTCTAATCAATGTGTTCGTAAAGTAATCAAATCGTCTACCAATAAATTAAATAATTCCATGATTTAAACCCTAATGCCTTGGCCCCTAATTCCAAGAATGCCCTCACTATGGAGTTTTACCCTCCACATCTCATATTACATCTCAGTCTAATGCTAAGTAAACTTGTGGAGAAAATCTTGTGAGTAGTTCATCATCAGCATCTCTAAAGGAGGAGCATCTAGTTCATTATTAGCCAACAATAGAGTTGGCCAAGGTATGCAATGTTGCTACTAGTCATGTATAATGGCTCCTACCTTGATCTTCTAGAAGTTCAAAATGTAGAATTTAAGGGCTTGTAAAACATACATAGGATATACATGCATCACGAGCTCTTGTTCACAAATTCTTACTTTACAAAAGATTTTGATAAGCAAGAGTGGTTTGACACCAAAATGCATACTTGTACTTGGATTCATAAGATCACAAGTGAATTTGATTTGTAACACAAAAGAGGAGACTCCATAGACACAAGTTGGGAATAAATTCCTCAAAACAAAAGAAATTGGAACCTTGTTCACATTGAACTGAGATTTAACAACAAACAATTTTTGAACATTAATGTTCTACAATAATCATTAACAACTTTGTTGTGTACATAAACCTGCCACATGGAATGATATGACACTTAACACCATGTTAAAAGGCTAGTGGACAAAAGGAGACCCAAAACAATAAAGTTAACAACTTTTTATTCTTCACAAAAAGAAATATTTTCAATCTCTCTACAATAGAAAATCACACAAACACCAGAGCTATGATGAGGAAAGTATGGCTCTAGTAGCTAAATTGTTGTGAAACATTTGAAAACCAAAATGAAGTTAGGGAAATTCATTAGGGAATTTCTATGAGGCTTTATTTTCACAATGACACTCACCTCATGGGTTGTACTATGGGTAAAGCCCATGGGTGGAGGCATTTGCAAAATAGGAACTTAGACTCAACTACCGCCTCATCCTAAGCCCCTTATTTTAGGAATGCTTCCATCCTAGGGCTTTACCTTACATGTTACTTTGTTTGCATCTTTTTTTCAACACTCTTAATTTTTGCATGTTATATAAAATTGAGGCAAGATAAATTGACATTGTTTGATGTACACTGCATAAACAACTTACAATTGTTTCAAACCTTATTGAATCATGTATGCAAAAGATTGACTCAAGTGTCTATCAATGATTCTGAAGAGAACAAACAACTATAATTAACCCCATATTGAAATTGGTCCAATCAACAACAATAGAAAGGAAGCTCACATTCAAGTCAATTCACAAAATACCTTTTCCTACAATGATGATTTTGATCATTAAATTATCTAACATTGACATTTTGATTCTTAAAACAATAATGAATTGGAAACACAATAAAGATTGGAATGTTTGAATTATATTTTTTAATGAAGCTAAATTTGAACTCGTAAAGCATTCCAATAAAAGTTTTAGTACATTTGGAGGGTACATTATATCCACAAATATTCACCTTAGAAAAGAAAAAGGATATTATGATTACCCTTTGAGAGAGGAAGATAAATTATGCCTAGTGGTAGACATAAGATCCCTCACACTCCTCTTGAAGAGTATGCCTTTTGACTAGGTGTAAGAACTCTCCCTCTCCTACACCTTATGATTTACATATGTTAGGTTCACGACAACCTTTTCCCTAATGCTTTATGATGAGTAGAATAGATGGGTTAGGTAAGTTCCACAAATGCAAGGTTGGACTTGGTTGTTGCCTTGTCCTAGGCCCCTTATTTTGAGAATCCCCTGACCTTTGGGCTTTACCCTATACATATGACATTTTAATTAGTGTAGATTATTGACAATGTCCATGCCAAGTTTTTTATGTGGACCAAAAGGTTTTGACAACAATTTATTTTTATTTTGTTGAATGTAAGTTTTTTTAAAAAATTACAATTACATCATAATTGCAAGATTTAGCAATGGTAGGTTTTTTGTCTTCTTTCGGGGCTATTTCCACATTTTAAGTTTTTTTGCCAAAACATGCTCGAAAATTCCCCAAGTTTTCTTTATCTATAATCGAAGAGAAATTTTGCATGTAAAATGTAGAGAAAATGTTTCCCTCAAAAAAGCTTGTACTAGAAAAAATCATGTCCTTTGCAAAAAGAAAAAACATAATGATTAGAAATTCTCACTGACTTTATGAATGACTATAGACATAAAATACAACTTTGAATTCTAAGGTAGTCATGAATTAGTTGATTATGTCATTAATAAATGATGATGTTATAAATGAAAACACACAGTCATTATTTCATTGAATGTATTTCATCCTTATGACATCCATGAGGGAAAACAAAATGATGTGGACTCTTAATTATTATTTTTATGACTACAAAATGATTAATGTGGAAAGGACATGGATAATGATGACTTGACATTTTAGTGCAATTGTAAAATGATTAGAAAATGGCACGGGTGCATTCATGGTTGGGGTACCATAACAAGAACCATGACACCTATTTGTTTGTGTCCTAAGTTCTAAAACAAAGACTTAACAAAATGAATGTTTTGATATGTTAAACAATGAAAAGTGAATATGTATGTTTAAATAAATGTTATAAGAAATGATTCAAATCAATTGAAAGTTTTTTGAATGTCCTATTCAAACATAAACCAAAAAGGAATGTAAGACTACCTAAACATTTTATAATGATATACTTTCATTTGGAGTGCTAAATCCTATTGAAAACATTAAATAATGTCCTATTTTTTACACCCACGTCTCTTGTATTTCTTTCCAACCCATTGGAATATAAATTTGTAATTATCAAAATTAATTTAATTGTCCTCATTAACATATCATTTTTATGAAAAATTCCAAAAATCTAGCATCAATTCCAAAAAATTTGGTGATTTATCATATGAAAAATTTGTGCCATCATATAAAACATACTTCTTCTATCTATGGTTAAAATATGGAGCAATTTGAACAAATATTGTTAGTCCTATTGAGTCCTTTTTTATAAAACTACATAATGGGACATGGTTTTTGAGCCATCTTTCACGACACATAAGGGCATGTTTTAACCATTCAAATCACAAAAAATCACCACCATTTTAATCAAGATGTATGTGAATATCTAATGAAAAAGAATCATTTACCAAATAAATTATTTGGTAAATGTAATGGTCATTCAAAGGTGTGTCTTGAAAATGATTTTGGGGCAAGACATTCCTTTTGTGTACCCCAACTATGACTACAACCACCTTGACTTAGCAATTGTTATATGACTACATAATTTAATTATCTTGTAATGACAAGATCTAGCATTTTATTACAACTATAAAATGACTTTGAAAATAAACAACATGGTAGTTATCTTATGAGTACAAAATGATTATTGTGTTGGCCTTCAATATATAGACCCTAGGTAGCTTACATAACCCTATGATAGCCTCTAGGTAGGCCTACATGACCTTTAGGTAGCCTATGTAACCCTGTAACTTACATGACCTACTACAAGGAATCCTATCCATTCCAACCCATTTGTTTGTGTCCAAATCAACCATTTTTGCAATTGTCATTTATGACATATAGTAAAAATGACTTGTAATCACATATTTGACTACAAAATGATTTAAAGTTGCATATGCAACTACCACTTGTGACTAATATCAATTTGGATGAAAATGAAAATGAAAAATGCATTCATTTTTGGTAGTTGGGTAAAAATAGATGAAAATGTAATTGTTTGTGTGATTCATGATGTGGTTCATGGGCCATTAAGGTAAATGCAACCTATAGTGACTCATTTTTGGACAATTTAAACTCCTTGCAAGTCCTTAGGAAATTCATAAAAATGTTCAAATGCACATGGTTATTAATTTTTAAAATGTCATTATTGTAATCTTTCATTAATAAATGTTCAATCATCTAAAAATCCTCACAAATTTACATTAACACTTACATTAATAGAAATTGATGTTAGTTTTCAATTTGGAAATCCTAAAAGGACAACCCACAAAATCCATATGAATAATGCCCCAAGTAAAACTTTCAAAAAATATGTTTTTGGGACAAAAAAAATTGAAAAAAAAGAAAAATTGCAAGTCATAAAGACTTATGAAAATATGGTTCAATTTTAACCATTCAAAAGTCCTTAACTATTAAGTGGTTAAGGTTTTTAAAGATAAGATTCCTCATTTGAGTTTATCATCTCATAATACATCATACATTGAACCCCAATAACAAATTTAAAATGTGCATCAATATAAGTTTTTTCCATTTTGTGATGTTCTAATCAAATAACTAGTCCATATTTTTCAATTTCAAAAGTCCATTACTTCTAGCAAATGATTTTTTATCAATAAACAATCACATAGTTATCTTCATAATAAAGTTGTTAGTTTAAATCTAAGTCCCAATTAGTAGATTTAAGAATATATTAATCACCATATGCATTTGAATGAAAGGTACCTAAGAACAATTGTTCATTTTGTCGCAAAGGTGAGGCACTCAACCATGCATTCACCCACTAAACACCATGTGATGTCTTATTCAACTTGAATTGCAACTATAGATCTTAATTGCAAATATACATGTAACTAAATGTGAAAAAAAAAAGAATTGGCAAATGACATTGCAAGATTTAATGGTGTAATGTTTTCCTTTAGTGTTTTCAAATGAATTAAGTGTTAGATGTGCAATAAGGTTTGGTGTGTTTGTGAAGATTTCATAGGATTAATCAAAATGTTAAAAATGGACCATTATTTGCAAATTCTAGCATAATAAGGTTTTGTGTACATAGGTATGAACATGTTTGTTTTCTAAACATTAAATGGGATTGTTGGATTAGTGATTTTATTTTATTTTTAGTTGTTTTGAATGAATCTAACAATTCATTGTAATTGTCATTTAAGTTGGATAAGGTTTTTACACATTATTTGAAAGTGCACTTTTTTTCAAATTGCCAATTTTGTGTTGGAACCAAAGTTCCATTGATTAAAAAACAAATTAGCCAAATTTGGCTACAAAAAAAAATGAAAATAATTTTTTTAAACATCTTTTCATATTTTTGGATACCTACTTGAAACATGTAAAAAATTCTAACTTTTTAAATTTTTTTGTCAAATTCTAGCTATTGAAAAATCTCCCAAAAATGACATAATTAACATTTCTAACTTTTTAAGTTATATATAAAGTCATGAAAAAAAAAAGAGTTATGATTGATGGTTGTTTAGGATATTAGAATATTACAAATTCCACACACACAAAAATTCACTAATTTAATGCATTTGCCATATAATTAATTTATTAAATAGGCTAGGTAGTAAGGTAATTAATTAAGTAAGTAGACTAAGTAGTAATTAGTATGTATGTAAAAATTATATTGTGTTGATATGTGATAGTGTTTTCATATTAATTATTACTTAACTCTAAGTAGGCTATGTAATTAATTTATTAGATAGACTAAATTCAAATTTATAACTTTTCAAAATTTGCAAATTAATTATAATATAATGTGGGACTCCGAAGGCTTTGGAAAAGATTCAAAAACTAAATTGATCCACTGTAATTGGATTTTTGGGCTTCCTAAATGGGTTTGTAAAACAACTTGAAACTCCCATTGTGACAACCCAACAAGATTTTTAAGGGTGCAAATTTTTTAAGGTGTACCAAAATCTTGTCACAGTGTCACCATTTTTTATCTTTTTTACCTAGTCCTTTTTAAACATGTAAAGACACATTTATGAATGAATATGATGGAATCTATAATTTTATTGGTCTAAAATATAGTCCTGAAATTTTGACAACTTTTAATTCATCATTTTTTATGAAGATCCAAATATAGGGTAAAAAAGGACTACAATAAAAAGTAGGCCTTTTTCATCCTATGTGGTACACCTTAAAAAAATTTCACCTTCAAGTTTGTTACATTTTCAATGTGCTTTAAAGTTAATATAATCAATTGTGAATTTATTGTTACTATGTTTTAATAACAATGCAAGAGACTTTTGTGTCATCTTCAAAATACCTTGGCCACCTACAACAACATTAAAAATACCATAAAATATTAGGTTTGGGCATTCACAATCCTATTTCAAAATTTTCATTCAAATACCATGGTATCCATTTATGTTGTAATAGTGTAATTGTGACATGCAACTAAACCAATTGTGACAAAGCAAGAAGCTTTATGGCCATCTTCAAGGTAAAAACATTTCCTAATGCCCTTGCAATGGCTCTACAAAAAACCATAAAATATGACTTGAGGCCTCTTTAATCCAACTTCAAAATTATCCATAGCAAGTGGCTTTTTCGCCATGCTACGTTAAATTTACAAAAGACCACAAAATTTGAATCTTAAATCCTATTTGAAAATCTTTTGTCAAACAATACGGTTTCCTCTAACAACCCAATTGTGAAAATGTAGTCAAAATTTCATGTTGTCTTTGGTTTGTATGTGTTTTATAGTTGAAAATTTTAATGTGGAAGATAGACCAAATAAGCCAATTGTGATATCAATTTTTTCGGCATCTTCAAAATAACAAATATTTCTTAAATGGACTACATTAACAAATTGTAAATCACCACATAATGTGGTTCTTGGGCCTTTAAAATCATCTTTTAGAATCCTCTTTCAAATACAATGCCTTATTGCAACAATATTTAAATGTGTTTTCCTAATCATATTTATAAAACTAATGGTATAGGTTATGGCACATGAAAAATATTTGGGGACTTTGAATCCTACATAATATCCCTACTATGATGGTACAATTGGCTCTTTGGGTCTTCATTATTTGTTTAGTTTTTATTTTAAGTTACTATTATGTTAGTCCATTGTAGCCACTACAAACACTAAGACTACTTTTTTCTTTTTGGTTGAAAATAGTCTTTGTATCTTTTACTTTTTGTTTTTTTTCTTGATTTTATAAATTTTCAATGGATAAGGGGAAGAACAAGGCAAATGAAGTTATTGAGGTTCATGAAGGAAAAAATGTACCACATTTTGATTGAAGAACACATGATAGCTAATATGGACACCATTCCTAAAGTGATGCATCAAACTATAAGAAATCATGGCTCATTTGACCAAAACTTTAATTAAAATCAACCTATTTGTGACAATTGCCAACTTGACTAGTTAATCATATTGGACAAGTTGACATGAACATGGCCATTTTGATTGATGGTCTTTTTTCCAAGGTAGGGATGGGTATTTTGGCTAGTTAACTTGATCGCATGTCAAATTTGATTAACAACCAACATGGACAAATGACAATTTGACCATGGTCAACATGGTAGTCAAAATGGCCATTGCATGTGGCATAATCTTGGTGCATTTTGTTTGACACTTGTCATTGGATGCTAGTGGATTAGTTCATTACCATGTGTCATCATGTAGTTTAATGTTTGATTACCACGTGTTACTATATTTATGCTTTATAATCATGGCTTCTATGTGTTGATTGTGTGACCTTTCATAATGATACATTGTTTATTTGACCAAATCATGTCATGAATAGCCATGTTGTTATTAACTAATTTTGGTTGATAATGTGATGACTTATTTGACACAATCACATCATATAGACCACGGTTTATTTGACTAGTTTTTGATGGCAATAATTGAATTATTTGACCAAATGACATCAAATTTATCAATGTTTTAATTGAGTAGATTTGGATGAAAAAATAATGTTCAATTTGACCAAACTCTATCATACATCCCATTCATAACTAGCTAATTAGATGATAATTTGAAGACCTTTTTGACTAAATCATGTCACATCTATCTAGGACTTAAATTAACTAGATTTGGATGAAAGCATATTGTCTAATTTGACCAATTTTCATCAAATACATCCATGTTTTAATTGATAGATATTGGATGATAATTACATATTAAACATTTTTGACCAAATCAAATCACACATGCTAATGTTTAAATTGACTAATTTTTAATGTTTTTTCCCTATGGCATTTGTTTTTCCCAATTACATTTTGTATGAACAAATCTAAATTTTTTTACTAACCCTAGTGCCAAAATTGAAATCTAGTAGTATTTATCTTAACCATTCATGGTCTAAAAGATCACAAACTTTACATTGGGTTTTAAGTGGCATTGGTTTTATGATATATATGTTCACTTTAATTCAAGTTGGTTTATAACATGTGGTTAACAACTATTTGAATTTTACAAATGGTAAAAAATGAATAAGAAGTTTACATGTTCAAATTGTCACAAAGGTATTTAGTTGAAATTGAAGTTACATATAATGCCAACATGTCAACAATATGCTGTTAACATTTGTAATTTCAAAAGTTGTCCCATGTATCAACAATTTTCAACCATGGTTTATTATAAATTAATGAATGTATATCATTAGCTACCTTAAGTAAATTGCAAGTTCATGTTTTACTTGCATATAATTATATCTTTCTAAAACCAAAGGACAATGCCATTTTCCATGTCTTTCACCTTTGTACCAATCAAGGTTGGAAATGGTAACTTTACTGCCCTTTTTTTAATACCTATAACAACTATTGTACAACACCTAGGTGGAATAGGAGTACCAAGGAATTTCATGCCTGGCATGCCACATATTTCTCCTATTGCAAATGGGAATTTGCTAAATAGGTCAAAGATGTCCACCTTCATCAAGTTGGTTTTTAAATCTACATGTAAACAAGCCACATTCAAGACTTTGTCATAATGATTTTCTCAACCACGTACCATGGTGATACAAAACAATCTAAGTGGATAACCTATACTAGAAAGGAAATATATAATAAATAAGTTCATCGAACTAATAATACATGTATTAATTGTCATAGGTTCTAAAGATCTAAATTTGCAATTGGGAAATAAACTAAAAGCATCCTTTAAACTTTTGGCACCCTACCCCACCTCCAATGACAGTTTGCAAATTGTAGTAACCATGATAAGATTAGTCATGGAAACAAGAAAAAATCAACCATATACTTCAACCTTCAAATTTGTAGATTAAAACAATGCATCTACCAAGTTGTATTACTAGACAATGTGATTTGGAAATGGATAAGTGTTTAATACAACATACTTGAGCTTCCACAAATCTCAATTCACAAGGGGGGAGGGGGGGGGGGTTAAATTCAAGTGTTTACACTCAAAACTTTAATTACATTGGACATGTAATTCCAAAAAAAAAAAATCACTTATCTGATTTTCAAAAATTTTAGAAACAAA
>Ga0116231_10008042_pt1 | contig 18787 bp, 9 predicted proteins | sample S1TSphgellanicum_2_FD_89695 | JGI IMG/M metagenome (GOLD analysis project Ga0116231, IMG submission 89695) | Host-associated microbial communities from peat moss isolated from Minnesota, USA - S1T2_Fd - Sphagnum magellanicum MG | ecosystem: Host-associated > Plants > Peat moss > Unclassified...
CAGACAGACACCTCGGTTCAGGTCCTCGAAGGTTTTGAGGACCTCGCTCGTTTCAGGACCTCGTCTTGTTTTTGTCGTGACAGACAGACGGACGGACACACATGTAGCTTTTATATATAAGATATAAAGAAATAAAGGAAAAATATATATATTTAGCCAAAAAAAAAAAAAGCGCAATAATGGGAGGGAATTTCTATAATCAGAGGAAGTTGGGAGTAGATTGGTTTTACTTGCATATAGAAGTATTAAAAAATATTTATTTAGAAAATAAATCAATATGTGCAATAATGGGAGGGAATTTCTATAATTAGAGGAAATTGGGAGTGGATTGTTTTTACTTGCATAAAGAAGTATTAAAAAAAATTAATTAGCAAATAAATCAATATGTGCAATAATGGGGGGGGGGGGAGATTTCTATAATTAGACGAAATTGGGAGTAGATTGGTTTTTCTTGCATAAAGAAGTATAAAAAATTATTTATTTAGCAAACAAATCCTTATGTGCAATAATGTAAGGAAATTTCTTTCATTAGGGGAAAGTGGGAGATGATTTGCTTTAATTGGACAAAGAAACAGAAAATAAATATTTACAAATAGGAGCAAATTTCCTTTTGTAGAAAATAGAAATGATTTTTTAATTACATAAAGAAACAGAAGAGAAAAATATAACTAGCAAACAAAACAATGTGTGCAACTGTGCACTAATGAAGGGATATTTCTTTTGTTTGCTCGGAAACAGAATTAATTTCCTAATTACACAAAGAAATAAAAAATAAACTTCTTTAGCAAAAAAAAAAAGGGTTTGCAATAGTAAAGTGATTTTTTTAATGGCGAATCTTCGCCATTTTGCAAAAAAAAGAAAAAAAAGAAGAGAATATACTGTCACAAATTCCCTTTTTTTGGGGAAAAGTATCGGCAAAAAGAAGAAGAAGAGAATTAAAAAAATTCTTAGGAAATCACCACAGCTACCTACAACATGAAAGGGTGCTTAAGAATTTTCTACTTTCATATTTTGTCTATCGCCAAATTTGGCTAAATATTCTTATGGACTATCGCCACTTGAGCAGCTTATCACAAACTTGAAAAAAATCCACGTAGGCTAGTGCGACTCTGCCGTGTACTAAATTCTAAATTTCTTTTGTTAGAGGAAATGGGAATTGAATATCATTTTATCCTAATTAAAAAAAAGAAAAAACGAAAGAATTTTATTTATTTATTTTAGCAAACAAAGCTCGGCGGCGCTGCTGAGACTTGAGTGTCTGTTGGAAAGCTTCTTGTTGGTGGTGGCGATGGCGATGGCGAACGGGGAGTTTTCCGCGGAGGATTTTCGGAAGAAAAATTTCTCGTTGTTGTTTTTGTGATTTGATGCTGAGAAATTTCATGTGCGGGAAGAGGAGCAGGAGGAGGAGGAGGAGGAGTTTCTTGTATGGTTGCGGAATCCGGCTAACTGGACATAATGGCGGAATGAATTTGGTTTGGTCGAGCTGCGCGAATTTTGAGGAAGAGGTGAAGAGAAGGAGAGAAGGAGAACAGTAGGGGAATGAAGAACGAGTAGGGGCAGGAGGAGAAAAAGAAGAAAAACAGAAGGAGGAAGAAGAAGAAGAAGAAGAAGAAGAAGAAGAAGAAGACGGAAATAATAAAAAGAGAACGCTTTTGCAGAGCGATCGAAGTTTGGAAGCTTGGGGCAAGAGATGGAGGGTGGTGCTGTGAGGATTGAGCAGGACGATGAAGAAGATCAAGTGACGAGAATGGAGAATCTGGCTTTGTTCGAGGACATGCGCTACTACTATCATCAGTACGGTGAAGAAGACTCGGCTGCTCCTGCTCCTCCTCATGACCTGTGTACGACGACGGCTCCTCTTCCTCTTCCTCCTCCTCCTCATCTCCTTTTGTTGTTGTTGTCAGAATTGCATGCATGGCATGGTCTGTTTTGAGATCACCATCACATGAACAACAACAGAACGTCAACTTTCTTCTTCTCTCAACAAATATTTGAGATCACCATCACAATGAACACCAGAAAGATTCACCTCTGCTAAGAATCAAATCACCTTCATTTGGACATCTTGATCTGCTGTTTCTCTTCCATGTGATTTGTGCATCATGCAATCAAGTCTTTTCAATGTGTTTTGAAACAAGCTTTCAATATGTTCTTAAACAAGCTTTTTAATGCCTGCAAACAAATAACTGCTGTGGTTGGAGCTCTTGATAGTGTGCAGCTGCATATGGCATTTGTCTCAAATGTTATTACTTGGAGTATTTCTTGTTTGGATTGTGATAGTTTTCAATCCCTTCTTACAGTCTTTGACCAACTCTCTGCATTATGTTGTTGAAGAGATACAGCAGATCTTGAATAGAGAGGAAATTTTGATGTTGTCAAGAAGGCAGATGTAGCTTTAAGCCTCACAAGAACAGCAGATTCTCAAATAGAGAGAGCATTTGATGTTGTCAAGAAGACTGATGTTGCTTTAAGCCTCACAAGAACAGTGCTCAGATCTCAAATAGAGAGAGAGAGAGAGCGCAATTTGATGTTGCCAAGAAGACCAATGACGTTGCTCCAAGTCTCTCACAAGAACAGAATTTTGCAAAACAGGACAAGCAGCTGGCTGAGTTTTAATCCTCAGAGACAGTTTACACACTGAACTGACTGCCTACTCATTTAGCTAGCAGAGAGGCCGAGGTAGTGAAGTCTGTGGAAAGATGATGCAATTGATGTTCTTGACACTATGTTTGATTGTGTCAAAAATACAGTAAGTGGCCTTGTTTCTCAGTACTTTTGATAGTGCTCTTGCATCCCGTAAGGATCTGCACGGAGCCGTCCCATTGTGAAGGTTAGAGATTGTTTTATTAGTACTGCATGATCTCTTTACCATATGGCATCATCATCATCTTTAACTCAGTGCTCAAAAGTTTTCCACAAGGTAGAAAGACTCTGGACCAAATTTCTCTGTCAGGACAAGACATGGAGAGAGTCTGAAATCCAGATCTTTGGCAACAAGAGGCAGTGAGGTCATGTGGGAGGATCTTCTGACAGAGAATGAATGCATGATCTGAAGTTAGACTCTGGTTTGTGAACAGCTTTTAGTCACAAGCCTGATTTGAGAATGGATTTCTTCAAATCAGGTGTAGATTGGTTTGATGGAGGAGGAGCAGGAGGTAAGAAATAAAATCAAAGTCTTTAGATATAGAGGGAGGGAGAGAGAGATCTGGCAATTGAGCTTGTGTGGCTGTTGCTGTGGATGCATTTTGTAGCAATGCAGTTGAGGGATGCAGCACTAGCAGGATACCGAGTTTCTGCACACAAAGGTGTTGGGAGAGACTTGCTCGATTCGGATTCCAACAAGTCTGACTATGACTGGTCACATCTCTTGTTCCTCCCATTAGAATATGCTCAATCTGTCCTGCATTATTGTAGCCTTGAATGTTTCACCAGTGTGCAGGGGGAATGAATTGCCCATATGCAACTAAAGTGCACTATGAATCCACCAGTCTCAGGCTGTATGTATCTGCTCAAGCTCAGTCATCAATCACACATGGTGGTGGTGGTGGTGTGATGTACTAGAGCCAGCCAGCCAGTCTTCTTTGGAGAAATTTGTTGCTTCATGCATACAAAATTCATAGCCTGTTTTGGTACTGCAGGCTCATGACACCTCCGGACACACCACTCTCCTCATCATCAGACAAGGAAGCCATGGTGAAGGCAATGCAACAACAGATGATTGTCAGGAAAGTTCAGCCACTGATCTCTTCAATCAAAACTGCAAGGGTGAGTTTACTGTTGAAAAATTGGTTAAATTCATGAATTGCTGGTTTCTGAATTCCTAGAAAGTTGTTGCTTTGTTTACGAAAGAGAAAGAGAGAGAGAGACACACGCGCGCGCGCACACACACACACGAAACACTTCTTCAGTAGGACGTGGGGTGTAAAATGAGGACAGAAACCAGGCAGTGGAACAGAACGTGGCGAGACAAGAATGCAAAGGGGGAATCCCAGTCCTCAAAGGGCAAGTAGATCATCCACCCCAACAAAGAAGAAGCAGCCTTTGAGCCCGAAGCTGTCCACTTCCCCTTCCAGAGCTGCTGTTGGCTCTTCTTCTCAGCGACCCGTGACACCAGCAGTGAGGAGGTCATCGACTCCCACAGCTACTTCACTCTCCAGTACCCGAGGAGGAGCCAAGATGCAGTCAAGGAACTCGAGTACTGATGTGCTGCCATGGAATAATTCCACCTCAACCACACAGCGACGGTCCACCACAGGTTCTCTTTTCTCGTCATGCACTGCAAGCAGTCGACCCTTTGTCTCTGCCAATCCTGTGCCAGCCAGAACTCCTAGCCCAACAACAATCACACGACAGAGCTTTCCTGATCACACCAACAACATCAGCAGAGGAAGCACTCCTCTCAGAGGAGGAGGCAGAAGCCAAGGAAGCTCTCCTGTGAGAAGCAGCAACAACAACAACTTCTTCAGCAGGGGACGCTCTCCTGCGAAAAGCCACATCAACACGGGAAATTCTCTATCCTCACCGAGGGCAAAATTGCCTGTAATCCTTGATTCTTTCCTTTTGGATACTCCTGTTAATCTGCGCACCACAGACCGTCGACCTTCCTCACAGCATGCCCAGTTTGCAGCAGGATATGGTCACCGTGGCATCAATCAGAGCTCTGAGAATCTAGAGAAGAGAACCACCAAGCAGTCTTCTATCCGGCGCCATAGTAGCTCCCCAACCTCCAAAATCCAAGGCTCAAATCCGCTGCTGCAGTCTTCTCGACAACACCATTGGAGTGGGAATTCAATAGATGATAACATTCTTGTTTCTTCAAGCAGCAGGAGGAGGGTCACCATTCCTGAATACGATCTAGATGGAAGGCGACTGTCAACAGGTAGCAGCAGGAGCAGCAGAGACCCACCACCACCAAGCAATAATGCTCCCTCAAGACAGTTGCTCACCAAGCATTACTATTACGGTTCTCAAGCTGCTCAGAAAGATGTTGCCACTGTCGGATCTGCTCTTCTCAAAAGATCTCTAGACTCAGCAACAGCTTCACGCTCCTCAGTAAGCAAACCCACCCTCTTCACTGGGTGGAATTTTTCTTTTCCTGCCAGTCTTTCTTCAAGATAATATCAGAAGTCTCTGGGTTGTATCTTGTTTTGGTTGTGGGCACAAACAACTACAACATCAAATTAGGGAAAATGGGCTCAAAATCTCCATTCTGTCCCTAGTTTCATTTTCAGGGTCTCTCACATGATTTTATTACAACCAACCTGCATTTTCATATCCGATTGTAGCTCTCACCACCATCCCTATCCATCACAATCCTGATGACACAGTTCAGGGTTTAGGGTTTAGGGTTTATTCCAGGAGGTTTTTTTTTTTCAATACACAATTTTCTGGTCTCTTCTGGGAAACCTGGACGACAAGAAAAGTTGCTGACAAAATTGTGGAGTTCATTTTCCATATAATCCTGATGATACAGTTCAGGGTTTAATGTTTAGGGTTTACTGCGGGAGTTTTTTTCTCAATACACAATTTCCTGATCTCTTCTAAGAAACCTGAAATGACGAGAAAAGTTGCTGACAAAATTGTGGACTTCATGTTCCATACTTTTATTATATCATTCTCTTCTAGAAATGTTCTTGACCAGTTTATATGAACCATCTTCTGGAAGAAGAGATATGTAATGTATGTACTGCACTCTCATGTGTTGTCTTTTGCTATTTGTTTTTAAAGATGTTTTACTCTCTCTTGAGCATAATGCATGAATTCTCATGTTGTGAGGCTGACAAGAGTGCTGTATCATTACACAGGTGCAAGATGTCCAGCACAGGGTTTCACCCTTTGTTGGCTACCGGCCTTTCATGACAGATAGCTCAATTCCTTCATTCTACAGTACCAGGCCTGGTATTGTAAATCAAAAATCTCACTTGGATTCTAGGCCAGTGACACCAACTAGCCTGTCAAGCTCAGGATGCAGTGGAAGAAGCTTAGTATCTGCCACAGTAGAAGAGAGGATTAGCTCTGAAGCTCATGAACAACATGAGCTTCAAAATAATGTCATGCCTTCGTCAAGTCAGAAGAGGGCCTTGTCAAATGGAAAACATTCAGACAACAATGTGATGCAAAACAGTTTTGACTTAGGGGGCAACAAAGATGGGGTGCTGCTTGCTTCAGACAAGCTAAAGGAGGAAGCTCTGATACAAGAGGTGGAAAAAGGACTGAAGTCACAGAAGCAAGAGCAAGTGATGAAGAAGCATACTGGCTACTCCTCACAGAGTATCAACTCCCTGACAAGAACAAGGAACCCTCTGAAGGACATTGATAGGGGAGGCTCTGAACACATGGAAGACTTGAATCATGATGGCTGCATGTGTTATGATGTGGAGGAAATGCTGCAGGAAATAATTGTTCTGAATGAGAGGGCTGTGGACATGAGGCTGGGGAACATTGGTGGCATTGGAGGCTCCAGGGACCAAGTGTACAAAACAGACACTGATATTTTCTGTGAAGCCTCTCAAGAGGAAAATATTGGGAGTGTGCCTCAGAACACAAGTGAAAGACAAGAGGTCAACAGGAGGGAAACCTCAAATTTAGGAAAGGAAGAAGAGTTGTTGGATGGTGGGTGTGAAGACCCAAGCTCTCTTTCTTCTCAAGGTTGCAAGAATGGACAGGTGACTGCTGATGAGAATGATCTTAGGTTTGAAAACTCCTCTGATGTTATTGGTGATTCTCATGGAGGTGGTGCTGGGGAGAGTTCAGGGGACATAAAAGGGAGAGAACAAGTGATGAGAGACAGGACTCCCCTGACAATCTCTGAGTTGAAGGGAGAGATGGACAATGCAGGTGATTTGCTCAATGAGAAACCTTACCAGGTAGCTGAGGAAGAGTGCACTGGTGAACATGGCCTCAGAGGTCATGCAGGCTCTGATATAAGATTCATTGATATTCAAGAAGATGCTTGTGGTGGCTTTTGGCAACACTCTGATGCCAAGACTAGTCCACAAGACAATGCAGTTGCACTGACAACCAAACTAGCAAGTGCAGCAAAGTCCTCACAAGTCTTCAGAGGTAGCTATAGAGAAGGGGAATGCAGAAATGATGACTACTTGCAAGGCTCTTTGATAAGGAGTTCAGTGAGCATGAGTTCAACATCAGCAACCAGCATAGATTTGTCTAGAAGCAGTGATACAATTTCCTCAACTCCCAGTAGTGCCTCTTTAGAATCTACACACAATGGTTTAAATTCTGGGTTTCAAAACTTGAAATCTAGAAGTGAGATAGGTCAAGTGTCCAATGGAAACAAGGTGGTTGATGTATGCTCAGTTGAAGCCCAGGATGTTGACAAGGAGACGAGGTCAGTGGTGAGGGGGAAGGTCAATATCGAGATCACTGCAAACTTGTACAGTGATGCTAAGTTGAAAAAGTTAGCAGGCTATGTGAGGACAGTGAGCTTGAATGCACGAAATCAGAAAGGCACCCAAGATGACCAAAATGGAGCAGAAGAGATTTTGTCACATGATGGTTGCTTTGATTACTTCATGGATGTTCTTGCTTCGCAGAAGAGTCTTGGTCCAGAGATGAGAGAACCTCATACTAATACTGATGTTCTCGCTTCTTCCCATGCTTTGGAAACTTCAAAAGGTGAATTGAGCATGGAGGTGGACAATCCAGCTATTATGAAACACATGGATTCCAGGCTGACCAGCACAAGTTCACTATCTGAAAAGCAAACAAATTTCCGAGTTACAGATACAGCAAATGCATCGTCAAATTGGGAACTGACCAAGGAGGATTTAGGGTGTTCAAAGCCTGTCCCCAAATTGGAGGTCTCTGGTCAATCCATTGGAAAGATTGTGGAGTATGCCAACTGCTTAGGCTCTGACACCCCCAAGCATTTGTCTTCATTCAAGTTTGGCCAAAAGAAGACAGCTCTGGGGGAGCTTGAAAATATAACAACTTTTGAAGTTGGTGCAGAAGCAATGACTCTTGATTCTGAGCAATCAATTTCAAGTGCATGTTTTTCAAATCAAAGTATGAAACTTGCACCAGAGCAGGAGCTTAGTAAGATGAGGTCATCAAAAAGTGAGTCTCTCTCCCATTGAGTGATGCAGGCCATCAAAGTCCTACACTGTCTCCCTTAAGGCTGTAGGAGTGAGGGGACTGAGTTGCATTCTAGAGTGCATGCATTTTTGAGTGAACATAAGCATCCCAGTGGATTCTGCATACTTTGCTAGTTACTGGATCTTCAGTACTGCATTGCAGTCCTTGACCACTTTTTTGTTGTTTCAGTTTGTTCTGCACTGAACTTTATCAATTTTATCAGTAGACTTGGTGCATGGCACACCTTTTTTGATTAATGTAATTATGTTTGTGGATGTTTTGTTTTCCTGCCAGGTGAGACCTCAGGCTACGATTGTGATGAACAGGGGATACCAGCATTATTAGTGTCTGGAACCATGACACTAGCAGAGGCAACAGATAAAATCTTGTTCTGCAGCAGCATTGTGCATGACTTGGTGTATGCAGCAGTGGCTCTTCTGGGGGAAAATGACACCGAGAACAAGAATGCAACTCTTCTCATTGGCTCCAAACCCACTTCATTGGATCATGACCTCTTGTCAGATCCCACTCACAGTTATCATCTACAGGAACCCAAATTCTCTAGCTACAATGATCTGAAAAATGTAGGGGAGTTGTTGCAGCCTTCAACAGAAACAGAGGGAATGAACCTTAATAAGCACAAAGAGAGACCTATCACAGAGTACTCACTAGATTTGTTAAGCAAGGAAAGAAAATTGACAAAGGATGATGAACTGCTGCTGATGATAAGCCCCCCTCCTGACAAACTGAACAATGATGACAACAACAACAGTGAAATGAGGAACCGGCATACATCCAGAAGTTGTGCTTGCAGCATTCTGTAAGCCAACCAACCTGAGTGTAAAATGTACACAAATCCTCATGTACTCTGCTTTTTGAACATTTAGGGCAAATATAGTATTCTTCTTGCAGCAATTTCAATTGGGTGATGAACAGCAGGCACCACTTGGCTTTCCTCATGACCTTTTTCTTCTGATTTTGCTATGGTAGACATCTTATTGGGCTCAGCATTGGGGTGGGTTATTTCCTGAATTTCCTGAATTTGGTTTCAGGAGCAGAAAAAGTCTATTTTTTGTTTCAAAGATATATGGATCCCATTTTACTAATTTCAAATATTCATGATGTGAAGAAAAGAAGGTTGCAGCCTAAGTCCTGCCCGAAAACCTTCAGAAGTTTTCTTAGAATTCTAAGCACATATTTCCTTTGGTGTCAGGTGCTTTTCCTGGAAGCTCAATTTCTGAATCAGAGATGAGCCAAAAGTGAGCGGTTGTCGGGACTCTTCTCATGCTTTTTATCTATGTCATTGAATCATATCCTTCAAGCTTAAATCCAGCATTGGGTGGTCATCTGATGTTTTCAATATCCTCTGGTTCTGGTTTTTAGAAAATTTGGAATGGGAGAATGAAAATCTTCAGAATCAAAGAACCCCCAGTTCCAGTTTGCTTTTTTTGGAAAGATCAAGAACCTCAAGTTCAGGTTTTTCCAAAATGCCTCAAAGAACCTGTGGTTTTCATGAAATAACCAACAAACAACTGACAGTTTTACAGAAGGTTATTTGATTGGTTCTTAAATGTTTTTGGAGCTCTCTTCTTAGATGTATAAGAGCTGGTTCTCAGATTTTGGAGAACGGGGTTATATATCTGAACCGGCTATTTGATGTTTTTTTTTGGGGGAACCACCGTAATGTATTTATTTGAGAACTTCTCTGAGAACTTCCGGTTATCAGTTTTTCATTTCTGATAACCACCCAACTCTGGTTCAAACCAGTGTTGGGCAGGGGTTCAGAATCGACTCGGTTCTCAGCCAGTTATCAGTCAAAAAGTTAGTTGACTGTCACCCAGGGTGATACCTGGGTTTATATCCGGATTTGTGGGGTATCAAATTGGAGATACCGGCTTCATTGAGAACTGGGTATTTTTCTTAAAATTTAGAATTTTGTTGTTGATACCAAGGTAGGTTATATGAATAACTCTCGGGTTAGGTTTTTTTGGGGGCTTAGGAGTAGGGAGTCTAGGGTAAGTTAGGGTTCGGGGTCTTATGTTGGAGGCAGGGTTCAGGTTTAGGGAGATCACATATTTTTGTTTAGATACTAAAGCTTTATATTGAACCTTGTTGATTTGTTTTTGACCTATGAAAATTTGGAAAAAATATTTAAAATATTTAATCTTAAAGTGAAATTAAAGAACTGACTTAATATAACCAACAAATCTAAAAGACTTCAGAACTGGTAGTGAAAGAACCTGTCGGGCATGAGGAAAAATAAAAATAACAAACTGGACAGGGTATGATTTTTTTACCAAAAATGAGAACCCTCTTGATTCTTTAAATTTAAAAAACTTGAGAACTGAAAGAGGTAAGTATGTAAAAAAAATTTAATAGCTGCCCAACACTGGTGAAAACCAAAAGTTAATACCCGCCCAACACTGGTGATAACCATTCATTTACAACGTACTTACTGACAGAAGTTGATCAGTTCTTTACTAACAAAAAAAAGGTTTCCATTGTGAACCCTGGTAGTTTTGTCAATAATACATGTATAATATCATAAGATCTGAATTATTTCAGCATATATTAAATTATTTTTCATTTTGTTGAATTTTAGAAAAATTATTCATTATTTGTGCCAAAAAAATTATAAAATAAAAAATTGGAAACATTTCAACTGTCAGGATTGAACTGCAGACCTTAAAGTTCAAGAACTTAAGACTTGCCACAAACTTGAAAAGAATTTGTTTTAGTATTTTTTATAACCATTATTAACCTGCCTAAAACTTCTGAATCAAAAAACCAATTGGCGAAGCTAAGATTTAAAATTTAATTAATTATTTGGTGGCTTGTTGTTGAATCGGATCAGGGAGTATGGTAGTGCATGAGCTGGGTTTGAAGTTGATGAATTTCTTCAAAAGCTTGGTTGTCAGTGCCGGTCCTTCATCTTCTTGAGCATACAATCTAAAATGGCATCATCTGGCCTCCTCACCCTAGATTTTGGAGCATAGAGACAAGATCTCTGGTCCATTGTTTGTTGGTTATTAATAAGGTTCTCAATAAGATTATGAATAAATTTGTTGGTTTTTACATGTTTTAAGAAATTGGTTAAAGTACCTCTCACCTGGTAGGTAAGTAGCATCAAAAGAACTGGCTAGACCTTATGGGTCAAGTATTTATTTGTCAAAATTTAATAACTTATTTGAATGATCAAAATAATCATCCAGGTTGATTATCAATCCTTAAACCTGTTAAGCAAATGTCTCATGACAATTTGAAGCGAATTGAACTGCCCAATGCCAAGGAGGTAAAAATTGTAATCCCAAAATTTCCAATGGGATTGGCCATTTACTTACTAATGATTAATTAGGAGCAAAGGGTGCGATAAAAGAGGAGGGAGATAGATATGAAAACTTTTAAGACATACCTCACATATGGGGATATGAAGGTCAATGCTGTTGGAGCTTCCCAACTTTTGCTAATTAAATTTCATGCCTCCTATTCAAACACTTCCAATTTCCATGCAAGTATTTGACAATCAGCTCTTGTGCATAATATGTGGGTATTATTAAAAAAAACTGGATGAATTGATAATCTTATTTCTTTAATAGTGAAATTGATAATAGGTGGGTCTAATTTTCTTTGTGATCCAAAATTTAAAAAAAGCCTAATTGTTGACTTACGGAAAATAATAATAAATGGCAAACACTTACATTGTACCTTCACCTTCTTGCATGAGGCCTTTCAAAGGCTATATTTACAGGTGGGGAAATGCTAAATTTGGACTTGGCAACCCTGATTTAATCTAGGGATGGTATTTTGTAATGCCTTGAAGCAACCCAAAAGAGTTTGGGTTTAATTTGATGAGTGTCGGGTGGCTATCTGATTTTTAAAAATAACATCAGGGTTTTGCATAATTTTTCTTGGAAATCAAAGAACCTCCAGTTCTAGTTTTCTGAAAAGCCTACAGAATCAAAGAACCTTTGGTTGTGTTTTTCAAAAAGCTTGAAAGAGCATGTGGTTTTAATGAAATGACTTCATTTTAAAACTAAGTTATTTTAAAGGTTCTTACATTCTCTGAGAACTAGTTCTATATCAAAGTTACAGGTTTTTTTTTTGAGACTCAGTGTTATGTATCAAAACTTGTTGTTTTGATGTTTTTGTTTGAATTACATTCGGATGTTTATTTGAGAACTTCCTTGGAACCAATAGTTATTAGTTTTCATTTTAGATAATTGCCCAAATTGGTTTTTATCGTGGTATCAAATAGGTTTTCAGTTCATCTAGAGCTGGTCTTCCTTGTCGGAAATTGATAGTGGATCAATGAGAGAATAAAATGAGAAAAACACAATTCTACAACAGGCTTTTCACCCAACTTTAAAATCACAGAAGTTATTACAAACTTTATGATTCATCCTCGAGCTCTGGCCTACTCCTAATAGGAGATGAAAATGCAAATGTTACTTTCCTTAATATTGTATGCACAAGATCATCAACTCATGTATATAGTGTCTTCACTTAACTAGTGTGACCATCACATGTAATCAATGATTTAACTAACCTTAACTCAAGAGTCTCATAAAAGTTAAGTGCATAAGCATACAAATCTAAAATAAAAATAACTTGATAAAAAGTAATTTGATAAGATGTTGACATCCAACACCCACCAGTGCACCATCCACTGGATGCCTGTTATGACTCAGTTGTGGATGATCCTCAACTGAGTTACTACCCGTTTTCATCTTGGTAGCCCATTGCATAAGAAGTAGGTTTAACATATAGACAGAGTAAGTAGATAGTTTATACATAGTAGGTAGGGGCTGTTCTTACTACCTACCTAATTGTAGGTAGTAAATAAAGCAACTGAGCTAACTACCATGGTTAGCTAGGGAACTGGAACCCAACAGAAAACTGTTTCCTGATCACATATCATCCATCCTTGACGGAGCACTGGTGGGTGCTGGTTCACTGTGGCCCCCTTCAAGGACCCATGAAACCTTTAGCCATAATGAATCATCACCTCCACCAGTACACCTGCACCCTCATGAGTGAGACCTTTCACACTCTATGTACACTCATACTCTCAACCCTTGCAATTAGCTAGGGTCAAAAATGGTGAGGAATGTTGAGGAACACATTTGGGAATGGAAATTCCTTTCAAACAATGAGGGGAAGCTGCATGCACCTAAAAGACTCAATTCTTTTTTTGCTCAAGGAGGGAGGGGGGGGAGGGGAGGGAAGGAGATGAGGAATTTTTTGTTTGTTTGTTTTTGGGAGAGGGGAATCAATGAGTTTGTAGGCACCTAATGTCATTTCATTGAAGCAAAAGGTGATGACAGTTTTTGGTTTTTTCTTCTGTTTTGGTGATGCATGTGGTGAACTATACATTCTCTTGTCATGTGGTTAATGTGCATGGTGTTCGTTGTCCTAACTTTTGCATGTCCCCTCTTCAAAAATTTCTGAACTTAGGAAACACCCCAACTAATCAATAGGAAAGCAGAACATTAGAATATTCACCCTAAGAAATGTGCTGAATTTGAACTTAGAGACCTTGATTTAGTATAAGGTTGTCATATTTTATTTTTTAAGAAACGACAAAAAACTTTGCAAAATTGTTACCATAGAACCAAGTATAAGGGTTTAGGGTTTACTCAAGACCTCACTCAAGAAGGCGGAGGATAGAGGTATACCTGGAAGTTGACCCTGGTCCCTCATATGAGCTTTACAGAAAGGTGAAAAGGGAAAAGAGACAGAAGGGTGCAGAACTTTTTCTCCACTGAAGCATTGACAGAAGTTGTTATGGACCCCGCCCCTTCCTCCGTTGGAGTGCTCGTCTTTATAACTGAGTCATAACAGGCTTCCAATGGACAGTGAAATGGTGGAAGTGGGTTCACTCTGGCCTGTGTAATGGGTCTCTTTTTCTCTTTTGTTTGATGACAGCAAGTCAGCCAAAGACACAAAGGATCAGGTCTTCAGTGAGTGATTATCTGGATATCTCTTGTAGCTAGCGACAATATAGCAGAGTCCTCGGAACCCAACTGGACAATAATGGGTGCAAAGTGCATACTCCATACTCCCAGATCTCACAGCAAAAGCTCCCTGTAGGCCCTCCCACAATGTAAGTTACAGGTGGTCACTCTCTTCTTTATAACAAGAGTGGTGATCGTCTTAAAAAAGATTTAACAGTAATGATGACAAGTTTTGAGCAAAATTGTGAAAACAGTTGAAAATCTGGTGTAACATCAGGGTCCACCAGAAACACATCCAGATTTGGCCAAATCCTTTCAGAAAACATGGTTTGAGTGATCTATTTATGAAGCAAGGTACTTTGTTTTGTTTTGTTTTGTGCTGAGATCTCCCAAATCACTATGTTTGATGCTGTGCTCTTGGTATCTTCAGAAAGCTTTCTATGAGTACTGGTGCACCAACATGGTTGGAGACTGTTTAGAGCTATGGTGTGGAGGCTATTGATTATTGAATCATTTTCTCAATGAAAACTAAATCAAATCAAAATTAAAAACTGTATTGAAATTTGGGGGCATTCTTGGTGTTGTTGGAAAGCCCTTGAACAGTCAGATTTAATAGAGTTTATTTCACAATTTTCAGAGCAGGTGTGAAAAATATTGATTTTTGAGTGGATTTTGTTGCTGGAAATTTAAACAAATTGCAAAAATCAAGTTTGGAAGGAAAGATCAATTGAGCCCTCAATGTGTTCACACTTGAGCCAAAGGCACAGGCTACACTAGTCACTATTAAATGTGCTGGTCACAATAGCCATGGGAGCAGCTGTCCCTGTACCAATAGACAGGGCACCCATGGGAAAGGGTGCCCTGGCTATGGGGAAATGGACAGCAGCGGCCATGGCTATTGTGACCTGTTCATTTTGAGTTGTCATCAAAATTTGGGGAGGAATTTGCAACAGAATAGACTTATCTGTAAAGTATCACGATTAGGGGGCAAGAACGGCCAGTTTCAGTATAATAGGGCATCAAACCCATAACTGGGAATGGGAATTTTACAAAGGGAATAATTGGGACCTAAACTACTTTTTCCACCAATTTTAATGGTAAACTAAGTTTCATCCTGTCTTTCCTTTTGCCTGAGCCCCTCCCCTACTCCTACATATATTTTCAATGCTCCTACATGTACAGGTACTATAATTACTCTCAAACCTGGTGCATTAAATGCTGGGTTTCAGCATTTCATACTGAGATTTTAAAAAAAATTCATTACTTTTTGGATACGATTCAAAGAGGGGATAGGGGGTGAAAGCAGACCCAAAGAGAGGGTGAAGACAGGGTGACTTTAGGGATAACTCATATATATATATATATATATCTATATATAAATTTTTCGAGGTCTAAATTTTGCACCAGTTCTCCAGGGAAAAAAATCCCCTGTACTACAGCTGGGTGCAGATCAGCACTGCAGGTGCACCTCAACAAAGCTCTATCCTCATCAGTTTTGTCTCCGAAAAATTTGCTCCGATAATAGTACAGAGTCATGTCCCCTGCAACACAGTTCTCGAAAGCCCCAAAAAATGGGGACAAAAGAAATCAAATTTGCCTGCAGACTGCTTGCAGGAATCTGTAACATTCAATGCTAGATCTGGGAGTCACGATTCGTTCATGTGGTTTGAAGCTCCCTCCAATTAGAAAGCCAAAAGCTGTGTCCTCATCCTGATCCCGCTTCCACAAGCAACTCTTGAAGGTTGCAGGCTTGATTTTTAAATGCTCCAGTATTTTCTCGATCATGAGTCAGAGGGATGGCAGGCAGGCCCAGTACTGCAATCGACAGACGTAGTACAGCATCCTCGTAACAATGCGATGGGTAGTAGAAATTTCAGTTTATTATTATTCTCAAGCTACGTAACTGTTGTTCTTATAGTACTTGATCACGACAATCCCTGTGTTTCAGCCCTTTTTTTTGCAGGCTATATATGTAGCCACCTAAATCTATATCAAAAAAATCAAAAGTGCTAAAATCTTGTGGTTTTTGAGATTTTTCAGTAGCCAGAATTTGATCAAATTTTAAAGAAAATCGTCAGATTTCTATACATGGTTCAAGTAGGTAGTAAAAAATATAGAGAGATGTTTTCTTTTTCTTTTTAAATTCATATTTAACTTTTAGCCAAATTTTGGTGAAATCTTCGTGTAGATCATTTGCCACTTTGGCTACAACACAAAATTGACCAAAAGAAAGAAAGAGTACTATGAAAGAGTATTATGGGTACCATTCATAATTTACTCTATTCTTATTTTCTCATCACCAAATTTCTTTGGCATAAAAATGGATATTGAGATTTGGGAATCAGCACATTTATATCACCCTGTCCTAATCCAAACTCTTGTAAGTAGCTCCAAAATTATGTTAAATGTTGCTTGTAGCATCAGATACTTTGTGACTCTCACCAAGGAGGGGTTTTATTTTTATTTTTATGGAAAACCTCCTGTTTTGGTTCTAGAAAATAAAATTAGACCTTTTTCAGTTCTGGTTCCACACATAAATGGAACCAAGAATTCGGTTCTAGGTCCAGTTCTTCAAAAGAAAATTTGTATTGGGTTCTGGTTTCATTTCTGAAAATCAGATCTGGTTTTGGTCTGGTTCTCAGTAACCCAGATTGAAACTGATGGTTACCCTCTGATTAACCCTCAATTTTAGTCTTTTTTTCAAAAAAAATTTCCTCCAAAATCTTGGTTCTGGTTCTATTTCCACACATAAATGGAATCCCGTTCTTCAAAAAATATAAATTCTGGTTTCAGTTCTAGTATCTGCTCTAGAAATCAAACCTAATTCCCATTCAATTTTTACTGATCAAAACTAGAACCAATGACTCTAACCCTCCAAACCAGGTGACTGCCCAACATTGGTTCTCACCACTTACGCACAACCAAGATTTCCTGAATATAAAACAAAACCTTTAGTGATTTTCTCTACTAGAAGAAATTAAAAAACATGCCCAGTAGGTAGAATACAAAAAATGTCTGCCGACAAGTTAATTGCAACTTGCATCTGAGGCAGTTTTAGCCATGTTGAGTCTACACTAGGCTTTTGTTGCATTATTGCCAATCATTATGCTACAGATAAAATCTGACTTTTATTGTGTACTACCGATCATGAGGGCCAGTCCACCAATCATTAGTTCAAAGTTCAAAGTTCAAGAAAGGAATGGGTGGTTGAAAAGTTGTAGCCATTGCATTAGCATAAAAATCTTTGCTTGTTGTTGCAACGTACAAAGTCTTGTTTTGTTACTGTTCAAGCAGAAAGTGGATATATATTTTAAATAACGTTATTATAAAAAATTAATTAAAATTTTAAAAATAAAGCTTGATTATTATTTTTATTAAAATTTTTAAAAAATTGCATGAAAAATTATGTATAAGCACTTTTGATGAATTAGTATAATTTTAAAAATATTTTATAAATTTTATTTTGAATCTAACAACTAAATTGGCTAGTAAAATGATTTAACATATTAACATAAAAATAAAAAAATTAAGCTTACCTCCATTATGTATCAATAAGTTGATGAATTTGATTTTTTCATAAACAAGAAGTGTAAAAGAAAAAAAATTAAAATTTGAATTCATAAGGAATATTTTTATGCATTTTTTTTACTAAAATGGTGGAAGACATCCACTTTGAACAATATTTCTGATAGTTCATTTATGCAAAACATCTTGTTTTAACTTTACTATTATTTGTGCTTTTGAAGGTCTTCTTATTTACGCTTTGAAAATTAATTCCCACTTTCATCTTGAACAACAATATAATAAACAAAAAAAACCCTTTTAGAATGTAAAACTATTAAATATGTTTTAAAATAATAAATACTATTTAAAAATTAGCCCATCTTCACCTTGAACAATAATCAACATAATTTTTTATGACTTTTATGAAATGTGCTTATAAACTAGTCTAATTGCTTGCAAAATCAATCCACAATTAAAATAACAAAACACAATCTTTTAGGACTTTTACTAAGTTTGCTTACAAACTAGTATAATGGTTTTAAACATTGATTCACATTTAGAATAACAAAACAAAATATTTTAAATCTATTATGAAGTGTGCTTATAATTAATAAAATGGTTTTCAAGACCAACCCACCCTCACCGTGAACAATAACATAACAAACAAAAGAAAATCTTCTAAGACTTTTGGAGGCGTGTTTACAAACTAGTGTAATGGTCTTAGAAAGATTAACCCAAGTTCATCTTGAATGATAACATAACAACCAAGACATAACATTCTAAGAAATCTTCTAGACGGGTGCTTAAAGACTGCTAGGTCTTAAAAGACTAACTCACCTTCAAATTGAACAATAACATAACAACCAAAACACAACAGTCTAAGAAGTCTTTTAGAGGTGTGCTTAAAGACTCGTAGATCTCAAAAGACTAACTCACCTTCAAATTGAACAATAACATAACAATTAAAACACAACATTCTAAGAAGTCTTCTAGAGGTGTGCTTAAAGACTAGTAGATCTTAAAACACTAACTCACCTTCACTTCGAACAATAACATAATACACAAAGGATAACCTTTTAGGACGTTTATATTTAATGTGCTTAAAGATCAATTAATATGGTTTAAAGAATAACCCATCTTCACCTTGAACAGTAACATAACAAATAAGTGACTCATCGCACAATGGATTTGCTCTCTTTGACAAGTTCAAGCAAAACCATGAGAGATGAACATAG
>Ga0116231_10008043_pt1 | contig 18786 bp, 17 predicted proteins | sample S1TSphgellanicum_2_FD_89695 | JGI IMG/M metagenome (GOLD analysis project Ga0116231, IMG submission 89695) | Host-associated microbial communities from peat moss isolated from Minnesota, USA - S1T2_Fd - Sphagnum magellanicum MG | ecosystem: Host-associated > Plants > Peat moss > Unclassified...
CCCATCACACTGAGTGATTTTTCCTGACACTGAGTGATACCCATTACCCTGAGTTTTCCAGCCAATAGGATATCGGACTGAGTTCCAGCCAATAGGATATCGGACGGACGGACGGACACACACTCATTCTTTTATATATAGAGATGAGTTTGATAATGACTCTAAAAAAAAATGATGTTTCTTACTAAAATGGATGGTTACCAAAAAAAAACAAAAAAAAAAAGGTGTGACAAATTAAAAAATATGACTAAAATAGGCGTGATTATAAAGGCGGTTTATTATACATAATGAATGACACTTACTTTAACCTACCTACTTACCTACACACATACCTAATAACCACTTACAATACCTAACTAGGAACCTATGATACTTACTTATGCAGGTAATCATCTAAGTAGTTTGAGGCGAAAGTAGGAGAGTCTAGAAGATATGTTCCCACAACCGAGTCATAATGGGTTTCCAAAGGATGGGGCATCAGTGGATTCTTCATTCCATCCTATTCTTTCTATTTTAGCAAGTTGCAAAGCTGTTAGATTATCATGTTGAGTCATATGGGTATGCCTTGCCTGACTGCCAGGTTATTTTAGGTGCTACTGGAATTTCTAAGGATAGAAGGAACTACCATAGCCTAGGGTCAGTTTCCATCTGACAAAACAAATAATTAAAAATAAATAATTATTCTTTTTTAATTTTGAAATTACATATTTTTCCATCAATTAATTTTCAACATAATTATGATGATTTCCAACATATCACCGTCATATTTTCACAAATATTTTATTTCACTATTTGTAGGATTATTTAATGATGAAACTGACCTTAGGGTAAAAGGTAATTGGCTCCATTTGAGAATTGAAAGGGGGGAGGGGGAGGATGGGGGCCTGGGTACAATCCATGGGCAACCATAGTTTGGGGATCACTATTAAATGTGTGGGTCACAAATAGCCATGACAGCTGCTGTCCCTCCCCCAATAGCCAGGGCACGCAGAGAAAGTCCCATGGGGCGTTGTGGAAGGGTGCCCTGGCTATTGGTACGGGGACTGCACTTTGTTGGCCTACCAAGGCAAAAGGATATTGTGTTTAGATTTATTATAGAGTATAGTAGCTTCAGGGATTTTGGGCCCTAGGTAATAATAATAATAATAGGTCTATTTTTATATGAGGATTTTTGAAACATGATATTTTGGCTTGTGTTGAAACTTGAGATTAGTTGTTATAGAGTTATAATATCTTGAAGGATTTTGGTTTTTTTTAGAGGATTTTTTGAAGATTATATTTTTGCATGCTGAAATATATGAGTTTTCATAATTCTTTTTCTTTGCCTTAAGATACTTTTTAATATAAATGGCAAGGCCACAGTGTGACACATCCCTTGTTTGTTTTGATCATACATGGCCATTCCCAAAATAATCCTGGCCTAGGACAAGGTGGTCACTAGTTCAACCTTACATTTTGAGAATGTCCCCCCCACCCCTTGGGATCCTTGAACCTTGGACACTGAACCTAAACATACACAAATCACGACGCCTATGAGGGTGAGGGGAACAAAGGTGAGGAATATGCACACACATAAGGTGCCCTCTAAACACACTAATTTATTTTCTTTGAGTGCTTTATGTGTAATGGAGAGTGGCCAGTGTTTGGTAAAGAATTTTCCAGTGAATGGAGCCAAAAGGTGGGTGTAAAAATTATTCTTTTCATTGTTCCATTTATGTTTTTTTTAAGTGTTCATTTTTCTTGTGATATCAAAAGTGGCAATTATCCACTAAAACATGCAGCAGCAGCAAATGTGGCCTTTTGCGATGAAGCCAAAGTGGCAAGTATCACATTGAAACATGCAGCAACAAATGTGGCGACCCCCAGTAGGGAGATTCAGCCAAATGTGGCTATGAACCAGTAAAAAAAGAATGTGCAAAATTTTAATGAATCCATTTATGCTGGCTACTTACTGACTGGTTGCCTTTAGGCGAATTAATTTAATTTAGTTTAGTTTAATTTTTCTAAGAATTTCCTTTAACAAAACAGAAGGAGCTAAAAATAGGAGTGCCTTTTGAATTTCGCCAGTGAAAAAAAAAAGATTGATTGTCAGCAAGCAAGCAAGCAGAATTCAAGCAGAAGTCAGTCAGTCCAAGACTGCAGAAGATGGAGCAATTACAGAGCAGAATGGAACTCATCCTGCTCTTGGATTATCATGCGTATTACTAACAGATCATACATAGAACACACACACACACACAGAGTTTTGAATAGTTTTACACAAAATACACAATCAAACAAAGAGAGTTCTTGGACAAACTTGGCCTAGTAATCTGATCATCTTGCCTACATTTGCAGGAATTGCACAAGCTCAGTAGGAAGAAGATCCAAGAAACTACTTGCGGCCATCTTCTTCTTCAGCTTTTTCTAGCAGATGTCACAAATGCTGCTGCTTCTGCTGCTGCTGTTTTATGTATGTAGTGTTCGGTGGGAAGGACTCTCGTTGGTCGTCATAGCTGGAATTCTCACGTGCACACGGTTTTGATCTCCAGAAATTTGCTGATCAAGGAATTTTTAGAGCCCGAAGAAGCCGTGGTGTTTCTCCGCCGGTGCCGCCGCCTGTGGATCGCTACCATCTGCAGACTGTTGCTGTCCTTGATCATCCTTTTTCTCGAAGTGCTGCCGAGAGACACAAGATCGAAAAAAACCGTCAATACAAAATTGTAAATCTTCGACGTACTTAGGTCTTTGCAGAATCGATTGACAAACACACACATACACACACACACACACACATAAAAATCGAATGATATGTTGGTGGTTGGTTGGTTGCTTACTTCGTATGTCTCATATCCAGCGACGCCCACAGCTGCAGCTCCTGCAAGCTCCTCCTCGCGGTGATGCCTGTGCTCCTTTTGGTCAGCGGCCACCTGAGAAGGATCGGACTGCACAATAATGTATCACAACAACATGCAAAAGTCGCGTGAAATGACTAAAACGGAGAGAAAAGAAGAAAAATAACAAATACAAATAATCAACTTCCAAAGCTCCTCCCTGCCATTTCTAAAGCAGTGCACAGCAACAACACTGCAAACAACATGAAAACTTGATTGCTAAATCATTGACGTAAGTTTTTGCAGAGCAGAATTGACTGAGCAATACAACTGTATTAAAACAGTTTCCTGCCATTTTCAAACTACTGCCGGACAGCACTGCAAACAACATGAAAACTTGATTGCTAAATCGTCAACAACAACAACGCAGGCTTTTGCAAAATCGACCAACATCAGCGTTGCGAACCACATGAAAAATTCAATTCTTAATAGTCGACAAAGGTTTTCGTAGAACTGATGTAACCATATAGCTAGATATAAAAGCAGTTTGGAAAAGGAGCACAAACTGAGAGAAAGAGAGAACTGAGCCTGTAGATTACCGTAGGGTCGGAACCATAATCACCGGTGTTTCCATAGCCATCTTGGTTTTGCGAAGGGTCTGCTGCATACGAATCACCGCCACCGCCGGACAAGTCTTGGCCTGCCCCTCCTCCTCCATAGCCGGACTGATCTTGGCCGCCATAGCCACCGGATTGATCTCCATAGCCACCGCCGGATTGGTCCTGATCGCCATAGCCACCAACACCACCAGATTGATCCTGGCCGCCTCCGTAACCGGACTGATCCTGACCTCCGAAGTCGGACTGGCCACCACCATAGCCGCCAGACTGATCCTGTTGATCGAAGCTTGTGTCATCTCCGTATCCTGCCATTGCGAGAAACTGAGACGGGAGATTTCAAGTTGCTGCTCTTGCACTCGCTAACAAACTCTCCCAACTGCGGCTGCAACTGCCGATAGAGAGAAAGAGGAGGACGAGAACAAACAAACGCACAAACGCCAACAGACGCACTCTCAAACGGGGATTTGCAAGAGGATGTGTGTGGGTGTTTCTTTCCTTGTTCCATCTTTATATAAGCCCATCTTTTCATCTCTGCTGTTTACAATTTGTAAACCATTTTTAAAAAATTTATCTACAATTTCTTTTTAACCTCTTTCAATTTCCAACTCTTTTCTCCTGTCCCCGCTGCCCTGTCCAATGCCACCGGCCACAGTATTGCCACAGATTATTTTCTTTTCTTTTCTTTTCTTTTCTAAAAAAAGTTCTGTGGTGAATTTTTGCATCCTCATTAGTGTTTTTTTTTCCCCCCCAGACCATTTCTGTTTTTTTTTTAAAAATCTAATTTAATTAGGAAATTTTGTGGTTTTTCAGTGTGATTTTGACTTTTGAGTTTGGCAGGATTCACCAAAAGCACTGCCAGAATTTTCAGAATGTATTTGAAGCATAAGATTCACACTCGGACACATTATTATACCTGAGTGATTTTACAGTTATGATCTTTATGGTTTTTTGAGGAGCAATTTGTTAATTTAGTGTAATTTTTTCATTTTTCATTTTTAAAAAAAGGTGTAATATATATATATATATAAAACTTACCACCTTTGCAAAATTAAAAAAACTTGAAAAAATAAATTTAATTAAAGGTGCTAAGATTGGTACCTTAATGTTTTTGTGTGAGGCTTGTGATATATTCTTGTTGCATATTCTTTCAATAGAAACTTCTAGCCGACACATGGTTTGCATGTGGTAGTGTAAGATAATTTTTTTACTTTTGTTCCCATGATTTTGTTTCCTTTTATTATCAGGTCAATTGCATGTTAGGAGAGAGTGGTTGATTTTTGGACAATTTTTTAACAAGAGGAGATTATAAGCAGCCCCATAAATCTCTCCACGAGTGATTGATAAAAATGAAAAGCTTATTATACACAGGAAGGGAAGGCAAGGCTGGCTGTTTAACATTTGAAAATGGGCTCATCTCTTGTAAATTTTGTGGGATATCGGAGAGTGTCAAAAGAAAATGATTGTTTGTTTATGGGTGTTGGGCCATAGTGATTGACTAACTATTGATTCCATAGAGATATATTGGCTCTCACATATGATGTATTTATATGTTACCTGAATGTATATTGTGTCAATGAATTTATGGTTTATCCATGAGGGATGGGCAAAGATTTAATATTAAATTTGAATGTTATACTTAATCATATTGTCTCAAATATGGTGCATCATTACTCTTGCTCTAAGAAGAGTTCCACCAAGGCCTATGAAACAATATTTTGAATAAAATATAATATTTATATGGGCGTTTAGGGTTAGTCAATAAGTGCTTTTTGAGTCACTAAATCTCTATAGGATGTTGTGCTTGTATAAAGCATTTCACACTAAACATGGCATGTCCTAAGTGATCATATACAACGATTGGCTTGGGTGGTTGACTTTAAAATAATGTCTCATCTTATGTGGTCCCATTTTCCATGTCTTTGTGTGAGGATTAGAAAACAATTGTACACCATGTTAGACACGATAAGCATTGTTACAAGCTGACCCAAATAGGGAACATGGGTGCCAAAGCTATTCTAAAATCTTCGGAAAGCAAGTTTTTGTATCATTTAGATTGAGCACTTCATAAACATATTTAAAAGTTTACCAAGCAAAAAAGTAGTAGTAATCAATTCTAGTGTAGTGTGAATTCCATAGATTAGTTGTGGGCACATCCATATTTCAATTTTTGGTGACATGCCTCAGCAATTGAAACTATCACCCCAAAAATTTCAAGGCCACATTGAACCAGCACCCACTTGCGCACCATCCACTAGATGCACCTTATTACTCAGTTGTGGATGAACCTCGACTGAGTTAATATTCAGCTTCACCTTGATAACCAATTCTGTTGGAAATAGGTCTCTTATTTAGGTATATAGGTAGGAAAATAGGTAGTTACTAGATAAGGGCTGTTTTTAACTACCTATCTATTATAAACCTGCTTGTGGGTTGTAAGTTGGTAGGTAAGAAAAAAAAAAAAAAAAGCAACTAAGTTAATCACCATGGTTAGTTATAAAATATCTATTTATTGGTTAGTTTGGCTTTATTTATTTTACTTATGGTTAGTTTAACCATATTTATTTTACTCATGGTAGAACAAGGCACTCGTCAAAAGCGACAACCAAGGGCAGAGTCAAAACGCTCCCATCCGAGCGCCTTACCAGACATAATGACCCTGTCAGAGATTCGCTGAGACCTTTCATCGGGCCAAAACAAAACACAGAGGGCCCTTACAAAATGTGTAAGGTGCTCCCAGAAAAGTAAGATGACTTCCCCCCTGCAGTGCAGACTGTGCAGTTTCTTCTGATAACCCATAACGTGTAGTGTAATGGGGGTGTAGTGTAATGTCTTGTGTGGTTGGTTAGCCCTGGCTATGATTCTGTTCAAACACTGTTGTTGATTGATTCATCTGGTGATGAAGAAGCATTTCACAACTTATTCAGGACTTCTTGGGTCCTTCCTTCCTTCCTTCCTTCCTTCCATCTTGTACCTTTTCCTCCCACCCCCCACAAACTTTTTTGCTTGGGTGCTTTGTTTTGTTGATGATTGGCAGGTTTTCATCATCAACTTCACAACTACTACTGCAATTTTATCTTATTTTATTTGGACATCTTTCTCAATTATAGTGTGTGTGTGTGCATGTCACAGTTTGGGTTAGGGTACGTTTCCATGTCTTCCATGCACCCACTATCCAACAGCAATTTAATCTGGTCAAAAGGTATCTATGTTCAGATCACTATGTGTCAATAATAATAACAATAATAATAAATTAAAAAATAAAAAATATATATATTATATATATATATATATATATGAACTCAACCCACTTTGAAAAGAACCCACACTTGGCAGTTGCAAGTGTGTAGCAGAGTTAATGTTACCAGGACCAAGTCAGAATTTGTTTTCACTTCTACAACTGGTTTTCTTTCAGGCAAGGGTGACTGACATTTGTTGGTCTGGTGGAAATCTCCAGATTGCAGGGTTGGGGGGCCCAGGTGCACCTACCAGAATAGTGGGCAACCTAGTAGAACAGTGGGCCAGTGTCTCAACATTTTTTCATTAAAACCCCACCTACTTGGAGTTGTGATGATAGTTCAACTAATGGGTAAGTAAGTGAGAGATTTATATAAAAGTATCCTTATTGGACTGGACTCCTAGTAAAAGTGGTGATTCAATGACCAAGTTATCTCTCTCACACATTGATTCCAATTTCATTTTTTTGGTAACTGAACAAGGTTTATTATTATTATTTTATTATTTTATTTTCTTTATTATCCCTATCAAGTCATCTTTTACTTACATAACAATTTTTTTCAGCTCATTTTAGGACATGATCAAAGGACCCATCAAGGTCAAAAGGGGTGATGTTATGCTGAAATATCAAAAGTTTTCTTAAAACCCAATTACATTCCTAAAAAGAGGTGCCACAACTCACACAAACCGTTTTTGGGTGCATATTAAAGATATCCACAATAGGAAGAGGACTATGGGTGAAGTGCAACAATTTTCCCATTAAGGAGATGAGCTCAAGGTGAGATCAATATTGATAGGAAAAAAGTACATTGATAATAAATAGGGTTTAAAACTCCTTTTCCCTTATGTTGGTGTAAAATGAGTTTTAACTTAAGTTTGATTTTGTTTTCACTTTTATTGTCACTACTTGGAATGTTGTGCAATAGGTGCCTAAGACTTTAGAATCTAAACCTATAAATGCATCTCTAAACCCTAATCACCATAACATTCAACAACATGTGTAGAGCCCTCACCATTGCTAAATCCTTTGCACATTTGCAACTTGTTAGTCCCCCCTCCTTAGCAATGAGAATTAATTACATGCTCTTTTTATACTCCTCTTGCCTTGGATTTTACAAAAAGAATCAATTATTGAACTTGTGCCTTTAATTTTCATGTTTAAACTGTTCAATTGAATGTTGGTAGAGAAGGAAGAATGTTGGAACGAATGTTTAGGGTTTGGGGCTTTGATGAACTATAATTAGTTGATATTATTATGATTGCCAACGTCAATCTACAAGTCTAGACTCCAAACTTCAACAAGCATCAATTCAACATTTTTTGTGGTTTTAGTAGATTTTAAATCTTAGGTCACATGTATACATGCATAATGCACATTTTACAAATGCATCGTGCAAGTTATAACACATCTCTTTGATATTTAATTATCAATCACATTAAGACTTCCAAGTTTCAAGTTTGCATTTTAAAGTCTAGTCTTGTGTTTTGCACTTTGGACTTGCGTTTTGTTCTTGTTTTATATACCAAGTGCAAGGATTTAGGAAACAAAAAAATGACAAGTTTATAGTCCACTTTTGATTCATCCAAAATCTAGATGAACTTCAAGCTTGGTTGAAGTCAATTGACGATATTTGGTTCATAATAACCTTTAAACCAAACTTTTAATTGATTCATAGCTTTTAGTTGATCAATAAGCTTGAAGTTGAACCAATAATAAAATATTTAAAACATAGGTAGCAAATTCAATTATGATATGAATTCAATCTTGGCTACATTTTGAGGGGGGAATTATTTTGAATTTTGAGTTTTGATCCTCCATCTTGGGTAGGTTAGTAGCTAAACAAAGATTTAATAGGTAGATGGCAATCTCAACATTGATGCTTTTGAAATCAGTCTTTGCCACATTTGGGGGGGTTGATTTTTGACTAGTGTTCTGTGTTTTTTTATTTTAAAGAAAACTTGCATTTTTTAACTTGCTAAAACCTTTGCGTAAGATTTTGAAAAAAAATTGAAATATGCCAAAACCCCCAAGTAAGGTCCACATTTCTTTGCCCAAATATGGTCATTCTTGCATATAATGGTCGTTTAAAATTTTTTGATGCAGAGCTGATTCTAGTTGCAATCAAGGTTTCGGGTTATCAATTAAAATGACAAAATTAAATATTACTCAAATTCATATGAAAGAACGTTACGTCATTGCTTGAAGTTTTTTATTCATCACATAAATTATTCTAAAACTTCAAAAATAAAATAAAATAAGGTAAATGTTTAAAACAAATCAAAATTGTGTTTTTGCGCACATTGTTGACTTTCATTGCAATGAAATTATGTTTGTAACCAAGCAAACACATGGAGAAACAATAATTTCTAAAATCTTAGAAGTTAATTAACAATGATCACCCTTGGAAATCACCAAAATTTTCAATGTTGTAATTGAAACACAATAACATTTGCAACATATTTCCTTTGAATGGGTTTTTGGGCACAAAACATTGCTAAAAAACTTAGAGAGATTTGTTTCATATAAATTCCCCAAAATGCCTCAATACATTTAATTAACAGCCTATATCATAAAATAATGCATGAAAAGATCTCACAAGTTGTAAAACTTGCCGCACACCTAATAGCCCACAAAAACACTACATAACACTACAAACCTCAAATCCAACACGTAAAAAATAAAAACCTCTACCTATATTAGTAATATATGTGGACGCATAATTGTAGAATTGAAGAATCCATAGGTCCACATGAGCATTCCAAAATGCCCCCACATCATTTTTTACTTTTTTACACGTGATACCTAATGGGTATTTGTAAAGTACCCATTGGGTATCACAAGAATTTTTTTTAAAAAAATTGATCAATTTTTACACATTGTAACACTCTTTACGAATGTTATTAGAATTGGACCCACTTTAACTATGCCTTGCATGAGCCCTTATTCCAATAATGTGCATGACTAAGGGTGTTACCTTACACATAAAAAATCACCACACAGAATTATTGTCAAATGATTTACATGACAATCTTGCAAGCTATAAAATTCATGCTACATCTAATAGCAAAAGCACAAGAAAACACAACTAACATCAAATCCAAAACAAAAAAGATCATCACACAACAAAGTTGACCTCAAATGATCCACACCACAATTTCATCAAGTGCAAAGTTCACCTCACATCTAGGAGCCCATAAAGCACAAGAAGACAAGTTTGACTTCAAATCCAATACAAAAAGATTGCCCAATATAGAACTAGCTTCAAATGATCAACATTACGTAATCAAAACTAAAAAATGCCATGTCAAATCTTGCACATGACATATCACATGTAACACAACAAACTTCACATTTTAACACATGGCCATAACACATAAAACATAATTGACCACCCAATTATACCTAAAGACCATATTCAAGGTTTTTCAAGAACAAGTCCATTCCACAGTCATTCCATCATGTTGGAATATTGGCACAAAAGTGAATTAAGGGAAGACTTGCAATAAATACACTGAGCATGTTCTTAATTTCTTGTCTATCAATTTTTTTCTTAGTCTTATTCATAGCACATAGGAGATCCATTTCGCCCACTTGTAAATTCCAAAACCAAAATAACCAACATAGAAAATAATTCAAGAAAATAACATAGGTAAGTACATGGATGTAACCTCTATAAACTAAATTCAAAACAAAATGCATGTTGGAAAATAAAGCAAATTGGATTTTTTTAAATTAAAAAAATGAAAATTAATCAAAAATCAAGTGAATGAACATATTCATCTTTGAAAAGCCATGTATTTTGAATCATCTTCTTGTTCTCCTTAATTATGTTTATTTAACACATTAAAAAATCATTTATACTTTTAGGCTTCACAACTCCATCAAACCCAATGCAAACATTGTTATGCAAATTTTTAATTACCAAGATGAAATTATCCAAATTCTCAATCCCTATCATAGACTATTGAAGATCAACACATGAAACATTGAAATTTTATTTTATTTCAATTTGGATACATGACAAGGAAACATGTGGAAATTGCACTATGTATGCTTGGCCCAACATTTCAAAGGGTTCTCAATTTCAATTGCTCACATAAATAACCGCCAAAACAATTTTTTTCATTGTTCAATATTGACATGATTACATCATAATTGGTTGATACAATTTATCCAAAAAATAAATCGCCTTCTTTTGCTACTAGCTCTAGTTTTGCCTGAATAGGATTCAAATGGAAGTACATTTGTACCAAAAGAGGGCACACAATTTTAGTATCATATTTTGTCACAATTTGAACAAGTTCAATATTACCCACAAAAGTTTCATACAATTTCCATGTTTTTGAATTGAGGGTTGAACATGATCACCAATATAAAATGTGCCTTGACTTGATTATAAGTTGCGAAAAATGCTTAGAATGATGTCAAGATGTTGACACATTATGGCATCATCTTCAATTTAAATTTGTTTAATTTTGAATCAAAGTCACAAAAAACCCATGGTCAATTTAGGTCTTCAATCCTAGCCACATGAACTTTCGTGGCAATGTACAATGTAAAAGAAAAAAATTGCATGTTGGAACAACCAATAGCCATGATATTGGTTGAAAACAAAAGTTTGACAATAGGGAGGATGTATTTGTAATGGATTGAACAACAACCTAAGTTCCAAAGGATAATGTTTTGCAATGATGCAAGAGCACCTTTCAAGCTCAACTCTAAAAATCCAATACAAGTTTTAGCATCAATAGCATATCATGTTACCTTTTGCATGGCCTAGGCCAAAACATGACCCTAGAAATGGGCATGATAATCGAAAAGGAACACAAGATATTACAATAGTCAATGCATTGGTCAAGGTATTTAATTTAGATCCTTCATCTTTCACATAGGGAATATTGTTTTCAAGTAAACCAAAAGAATCTAACAAAACCTTTATTTGGTTTGTTATGACTCCATTTATTATATCATGAACCTCAAATATATTCACAATCACATGACAAAACACCCACAAGTTGCTGAAATTGACAACTAAAGAACAAATGTGTTGTATTCAACAAAAGACATCCAAAGATCAAAAAAAGTTGTGCATATAACACATGAAACAAGAAATGGACAGTGAATAAATTTCTAGTTGATTTTCATAGCAACATCTAGGACCACTTCCTTCATTAGTTAGTGTTGAGATGACACAACATGCCCACATTGTTGTAAAATTAGAAACCTCTACCACAAATTCACAATAAACAACAAATTAAGGATGATATCCTTCTACAATGCACAACATGAAATCTTCCAAAAAAGATGTTGTGCAAGGTCTACTTTGTTGACTACCAAAAAAAAATGTGGTTTGAAAAGGAAGGATGTAACTTTTTTTATTTTTGTCGTTTATCTTTGATCTCCAACTTTTGTCACCTTTTGCCATAACCAAACCTTACCTCTTATACTCCTCTATAGGTTCATTAGAGATATACCATATTTTTTGTTGTAACTCGCCACACCATGGTTCTTCCCTTGGGCAAGAATCCTAGTTCATCATTTTCCATTATAGAAAGGTGATGCCCAACACAATTTGCATCACCTATGGATTTGTAGATTTGATTGTAATAACATAATTGAAAACATAAAATATCCCATAATCTAACACTTGGTGAAGAGGTCACCACATATTTTGATCAACTAAGAGCTATGGACTAACAAACATGGGCAAGCTACATTTACATGAAGATTGGATGCATCTTGTGATCCAATTATAACATTAATCTGAAACAAAAACTTAGTGTCATCCTAATCATTAAGTAAATGAAGTACTATATGGTGAGTGGAACTTCTTGATGCCATAAGGACAATAATCTTTTAGCTACATGCATATATTATTACATAACACATCAATTGACTCATATGACAAAACAAGGAAACATAAAGTAAACATAATCATGCACATTGAAGACACATGTACACAAGTGTGCAAAACTTATAAAGAATAAAATAATGGGTTTGAAAAAAGTTCAAGCAAAAATAAGACAGTTAGAAGACACGTATAATGTTTATTTATATGCCACAAAATCCCTGTGGAAGTTGACAACAACAAATGACACACATTTGATTGGCAAAAACAGTAAAATAGAAAGTAAACACAACCATGCATTGAAGAAACTTGGTTGCAATTGTGCAAAAATAGAAAGAATAGACAAATGGGCATGAAGAGAGCTTAAGCAAAAATGATAGAATGAAAGAACACAAATTTACTAAGGGAGGGTAAGCTCTAGTGCATTTCTAATAATTGAAATTAAAATTACTTCTACTTCTCACACACCCATACAAATACCTTCCCAACATTGCTTTTGACCTTCAATCCCTAGTAGCTATGTTAACAATTTTAAATAGATTTAAAAAGTAAGTAACAACCTTCATTTCAAAGTGATGTTTTTAAATTCAATTTTGGTCACATTTTTAAGGGGAGTGGTTAATTTTTTACCTTCCATGATAGGTAGGTTAGTAACTTTAAAAAATCTTAAAAGGTAGGTAACAACTAGCAACCTTGACTCTATCATATTCATGGCCTTTTACAACCTAACCCACAATTCTTGATTAGGTAGATAAGCTACTACAACTTATAACTAGAAGGCTTACTCCAAGTAGGAATCTTGAAATTATCAAGTTCTGAGTCATGATATTTGCAAGTTCATAACTTCCTTACACAAACTTCAATTTTTAAAAAAATTCAAAGGCAAAGTTATAAACTTCAAAAAATCATTTGCAATGTAGTATTGCAAATCCATTCAAAGGTCACTTGCCCCTTTTCTAAGGTTTTATTAGTCTAGAATCAAATTGTCATTTAATTCTTGACCTTTCTTTTGGCTAGTTAATTTGTGTTTTAAATTTCCAAACACTACAAAAAATTGTGAATTTTTAGAAGGTCCAACTTGACCAAACTGTTCACTTTGACTAGAAGTGATGTTCATATTGATTAAAAGGTTGGGCCATGAAAGACATGTGTTATTTTTTACTAATGCATTTTACTAAAGTGACATTTTTTATTACGTGTTAATTGAACATCTAGTCAAAAGGGACAAACAAAAGAAAAAGGTCTATCAAGATGACCATGGCTTAGTCAAATTGAACATATTGATTTGACATTAACTAGGTAGGCTTAAGCCAAGGCTACTTATGTACCTAACATACCTAACTAGCCTAGTAATCCTAGGTTACCTACCTAATGTAATCAATAGTTTATTAATAAACCTTACATACCCACTACCTACCTAGCGTATTAACTAGGCCTACATTATCTATATAACCTATTATAACTAGTAGGCTAGCCTAATAACTAAGCCTAGGCTACATACTTAGCATGGGCTAGCTTAAGTTATGTTTGTAATGAATTGCCACTACATAATTTGTTATTAATTCATGTTTGGTAGGTAGGTAGGTAGGTAGGTAGGTAGGTGTTTCATGAATTCATGTGTGGTAGGTTCATAAGTGACGCACTCCCAAGTCCCGGGTTGAACCCACTTGAGGGTCCAACTATGTGTAGTTGCGGAAAAGTGGGACTTGAGGGGCACTCCCGACTTCCAGCACTAAAGAGGGGTAGAGGGGCGTGCTAAAACTCCCGGGATTAGACTAGGAAGATGGATTAGAAGATCAAGCACGCATCTGCATCCAAAACCAACCACAAAAGGGTTAGTTCACATTCAGGAACACCCTTGGGTGTTGGGACAAGCCACGAGCAACTTGGACTACTTGACTCACCACGGCCCGGACTCGGGGGAAGCCACCACCTTCCCCCATAAAGTATTCTCTGCAGCTCTCCGCCAAGGCTACATCCAAATGACCTTTTTTTCCAAGACTCCCAAATGGGAGTCCCGAAACTGTCCCGGGTTAGAGTCCTGGGACTTTGGACGGCCATATCTCTTCGCCCCGAACTCGGATCGGGACGAGTCTTAAATCAAAGTTGTAGCTCTCGTCGAGAGCTTTCCAACGCCATGTCGCACTCTTTCAGGCGATGTCGAGAAGAGGTCGATTCCCGACTTTTAGTGGTCGGGAGTCAAACTGGCAGTTTGACTCCCAGCCCTTCTTTTACCCATAACTTGGGCTGTAGATGTCCAAATGGCTAATGCGAGGCCATTTTGGACATCTAATCTTCAAGACCTTTCCAATGACATAAAGAACGCATCAAGGCGAGGAGATTTGACTCCTCAAATCGTCTTCTGAATTTTCGGGAGTCCCAAAGAACTCCAAGTTTCCACTTTTGGGAGTGGGAGTTGCATTCTCCCACTTTGCCCAAAGTGGGGTTGAGACAATAAGTAAATATGTTAGGAATTAATAACATTCCCTACTAGTGGCAATTCACTAGTTACAACCATAACCTAACTTAATCTACGCTAGGTAGATAATTTAGGCCTATTTAGTAGGCTAGCCTTCTTATTATTACCCTAATTTACTTACCTACCCTTACCTACCTAACTATCACACATGATTAGTTAATGACTATAATTATCTATTTATTTACCTATTTATATCTACATATTCTACCTTCCTACTCTATCTACCTACATACCTAGACTAACAACCTACCTACTTACATTGTATTGTTTAATCACACAATGAAATGTAGTTAGAATTGGAAGAATCATAAGTTCACGTGTCAACCTATTAATGATTTGTGTTTCTTTCAAACAAATTTAACAATTCATTTGAACATTTATAAAATATATTGATTTTATTGAATAGATCTTTGAATACACTTTGACATTACAATTAAAAGGTGTGTCAATTTTGAAATTTAAAAAAAAATTCACCATTTAAAAGATATAAAGAAAATGTTGCACACTTTATACCAATAAAACATTGTGTAAGTTGGTGGCAAAAGCATTGGTGTGCCTTCATGAAATCTTGGGTTCAAACTTGGCAAATCACATATACAAAATTTGTATATGGTGAGACATATTATACACATACAATGTTAGTCCTAGGTAGAATGTAGGTAGCTACTTATGAGCCTACCTTTTTATGACATGTACGATTTCACATCACCTTCCAAGATGTAACATAATAATGACACATAATTTAAATTAAACTATAAATGATGATGGCATAATTTATTAGTGGTCAAATTGATAATTGGTCATTCTAACTAATCAAAACATCCTACGACCCCTTGTCAAAATTGTGCCAATAAAAATAGATAGGTCAAATTTGACTTGGCCAAAATGACATTTTGGTCAAGTTGCACAAAGGGGAACATGAGTCTTTTTTATCAAATTTCTTGATAAAAAAAGGTCATGATTTATTATAGTGGAATGGAAAATGCAAACCAACTTTCAATATTTATTCTTCAAGACATTTTCAACATTTTTTTAGAAAGCCCAATTTGGATAAGGTTTTTCCTTCAAACCTTGTCCAAAATTTTTGAAAACACCATGAGATTCATGAAAGTGAGAAATCATTTGTGAGTGGTTGAGAAAGTTCATTCTATGTACACATTTGTGAAAATGTGTTTGACACTCTCTTATCACATTCCTTTATCATGCCTTCACCTTAGTCCAAAGCCAAAGCTAAAATCAGAACATCTAACAAGGAAGGACATTCCTTGCTGACCCTCCCAAAAGTTAACCAGGTGCTTGTGATATAAAATAACTAATAAGTATCTAATATGTGACAAAGATGTGCCTCTTGACTGGTAGGTGTTTAGGTAGGCTTTAGATGACAAAATAAGCCACTACAAACAACTCAATCACTTTTGTGTTGTTTGCATTACTTTGCAATCCACTTACTTTACTTTATGACTTATATACAAACTGAATAGCCTTTACTTATATAATAACCATCTACACAGATATTTACTTACATAGTATCCATCCATTATGTTTCTTACCTACACACCCACAAGTTCTATCATGAAAAGGGCATGCTACCAAGAACATCAACTTAGGTGGGGTTCATCCACAACTAAGTCATAATTTTTAAAAGCACTTAAAATTGTTAGAATAAGCATTTTGATAAAAATAAAATAAAGTATTTTCCTACATTCATTTTTTAAATTATATATACAAGACAATTTAAAACTCAACCCAAGTTGAAGGTTTTTTTTTTATGCCATTTCATCAATTATTTATAAATTTTAGAAAAATTGTTATAAGGGTTCTTGGATTGTCAAATGAGGATCATAATATCAAGGCTATATGTGGCCAAATTGGGATTCTGATATCAAGGCACAAGTGCACAATTTGAGGTATTGGGAGACATTATATACACCCCCCCAAGCCCCCAATCTGCTCTATTCAACGCTTTTACAAGCTTGTCTTTTTATGGCCTATGTCGTTTGCATAGACCCACATTGCATGGCTTTGTTTTTTTTACAAAATTGTTTATTTTTTAAAAATAAATAAATTATTTTATATTATTTTGAACCAAACTTTTCATAAGAGAGTGAAAATACTTACCATTAATATAATTTTCAGTTTTAAATAATTGCAATCATATTATAAAAATAACCAAAAAAAAGGTGAAACTAATCAAACCTTACAACAAATGATTTCTCACAAGTAATACTTTGCATCTCAAAATTCTTGTTATTATGCTTATTAAGTTGGGTGTGGTAAATTATGGTGGGTATGTAACTTGATGTAATTACACAATTACTTATGTAATTGTTTAAAGGGGTAAGTTGAGTGGTAGGATTCCATAATTTGGTCATAGTGCATTGACTTATGTCATGTGCACCATGTGATAGTATTTCCTTGTGATTAATTGTGGAATCACATGGGAACCATGTGATTTTGTTTCCTTTTGATTATTTGGGGAACCATGTGGTGGATAAGCTTTAGGAAGTTTCTTGACTAGTTTCCATTTGGTTAGTATATAAGGAGATGTTTGTGACCTTGAAAAACAACTTCACTTGTACAAAGTTATGGTATAAAAGGGTGAGAAAATAATTTTGCAACCAAAAACATAGATTTCATAGTTATGTAATACTCATACATAGTTTCGGTCCTAAACCCGTTCGTGTTGTACATGTACACAAAGGGCCACTTTAAATGTTGGTCCAAGGTCCAAAATCTGAAGGACTCATTTGAGACAAAAATGTGGGATTCACATGTGAAAGGATTAGGTTGACATTTTATTTTATTTTATCATTTCTCTCATGGTTCTTTTGTTCTTCTTGTTTTTTAATACACACATGATGAACATATGCATAAGATATTCATGGTCTTAATTTTAATAATGACAATGCATCAAGTCATTGGTATTTTTTTCTTTTTGGCTTACTTACTTTGCTTTTCAAAAAATTTATCACTCTCTTTAAATTTCAAATCTGAAAAAAAATCTCTTCAAAATTTTATCAAATTAAACATAACTAAAGTTTCAAGTAAACTAGAATTTAACTTGTTTTTTTCGTATTTTTTACAAATTTAAATCTCATTTCTCCGTGAAAATGGACGTTTCAACCTTCCATGACCAAAATTTTATGTTTTTATTTATTTTTAACATTTTATTTTGTGCATTTGCAAAGACTGAAAATGTGCTTCTTTGAGGAACAACATGATGTGAATCTACAAACTCATTCATGCTTTAAAAACAAGTGAGAAAAAAACCAATGAAAAACAACCCAAAAAAAAAAAAAAAAAACTACCTTGGACCCTAGCTAACATCTTGGTTCCTTTTAGCTTCATTTTTTAGTTTGAACCAATTGAATTTCCTTCCAAATTACATTATGTAAATGCCACCTCAAATTGGCTTGAATTGGTTTTAGATCCCCATCTAAAGGCCTTGGGTCCAATTTATGGCTTTCAATCAATAGGATTTCTTCATTTTGTTAGACCTTCCCCTTTGGACCCTCATCTAAAGTGCCTTTAAATCCCATAAGAACTTCTCAATCCATCGACTCCTTTGATTGAAAATAATACTTTTTATAGGTGTGCTTGAGGTCACCTATTTCTCATCATAAGGTCCGAGCTCCATTTAGGGTTAAGGTGTTGTAGACTCAATTGAATGTGTAATCTAACAATGTCGGCAATACAATCATGTTTTTTTTTTTTTTTTTTTGGTTGAATTTTTATTTCATGGGTTTTTTTGAACTTAAAGAAAAAAAAAAAATTTTGTTTTTTTATTGGCC
>Ga0116231_10008045_pt1 | contig 18782 bp, 11 predicted proteins | sample S1TSphgellanicum_2_FD_89695 | JGI IMG/M metagenome (GOLD analysis project Ga0116231, IMG submission 89695) | Host-associated microbial communities from peat moss isolated from Minnesota, USA - S1T2_Fd - Sphagnum magellanicum MG | ecosystem: Host-associated > Plants > Peat moss > Unclassified...
ACATCCAGTATGCGAGCTAACTGAAGTTTGAGCCGTTGGACTGGTGATTGCTGCAGAGAGCGATGCTGAAGACCAAGCTGCAATCGAAACAGTTCAAAATATGAAGGTGTTGTTTGACGGAATTCTCTTGGGATCTCAAAGACAGTGAAATCATGTGCAGCAACATACGTATCATCAATGGAATGGTCCTTAGGTTCGTCTCGAAGCTGTGAAAGCCAGTTTATTGGACCAGTGGCCATTGCCCAAGGCTTGTTTGATGCAGGTAAAATCTTGCTGGAAGGCAGAACAATTTCACAAGAATTGCACTTGAGTGTGATCAGAGTCATTCACTGTGCACATGGGTCACATGTGCTCTCATGAAAACATGGCTTGAACATTGTGTAAGGTCTCTGCACACAATTGAAATTTGGCATTCATAAGTATTGCTTCTCAAGACTTCCAGGTGTGATATAAACGTGGATGAAGATTCTCACCTCCCGAGAAAAGAAGTAAGCCAATCCAGTCCCAGTTGATAGACCTGCAACACTGAAATGATGTTGAGTATACTGAAAACTAAGATGAGCTGTAAAAATTTGTGAATTGTTAACTTGGAACATCACACTCAAGAGATTGCAGTGGGTGAAATGTACACGAAGTCAACTGCGAAGTGCATGTGAGGGTTGTGGGAACTGTGGGAGAGATGTACATGGAAGACAAACTGAAATACAGTCAGAGATATCACTCAAATGCAGAGAAGTGTGTCAGTCAAGATCTAAATTCTGATGTCAAATTCTGCGTGATTCTGATGGCTATTTCTATGCAACAATGTCTCCAATGCAGGATGCAGCTGATCAAGAGCTGATGTCAAGTCAACCAGATTGCAATTGTGACAACAGTATTTAGGAATTTCACTCTAGTGAAATTTCATCCTAGTACTGACTTTCGATCAACAATCGTTCATTTCAACATTAAGGAACTGCAGATTGAAACACGGAAGATGAAAAAAGGACAAGATCCTTCTTAACAACGCCTGCACCTGAAAGCTGAAGAAGCTCAGTGAGATCAATGCCCCGAAATTTTAAGGGAACCGAAGGAAGGGGGGAATAGGGCAAGCTGCAAACTTACACAGATGGTACTTATGCTACGGCAACACAGACCAGCAGGAGGTTGGGCCCAATTCGTATACTACGGCAACACAGACCAGCAGGAGGTTGATCCCAATTCGTGTAGAGAAGAAAGGTGGTTTACATACACAGGCGAGAAGCACAAGAACCTTATCGAGGGAATAGGTCCCTTTTACTAGAAAATGGAAAATAGATAGATAGATCCCTTCCCGCCACCGGCAGAAACATTAACAAAGGAAGGACAGGGAGACAGTGATGACACAAATGGACAAAGAATTCGTGAACAACTCCTATGAACCCGTTCAAAGGCCTCACAACAACTGAAATACTTGCGGGCGGAGAACCAACGAAGACAAAATGAGCAAAGCAAAATAACTTACGGAAACAATCAAACGGATGATGCTAACAAAAAGAACTTAAGGGTGCTGGAAACTGGGGTTTAGTAACAGTGCATTTTTTCACAATGGTCTTAAAAGAACTTAGGTGAAGCACTAGTCTAAGCACTAGTGACCATTTACAGAATTCAATTCCGATTAAAAATGAGATAATTTGGACACCCCAAAATGAGTGTGGTCTCATTGTTTGAAAATACCTAGATGCTCCTATCTCTTTGTAATTTACAACCTATGACCAAACACATTAAACTCCATGTAATGACACCATTCATCTTGTGAACAAAAAATTAATAACTTAAATAGGTTTGAACAAATTTTTATTGCCGTTCAAACTTGAAAATTATTACATTAAGGCAAAAAAAATTCAAAAACTTTGTAGGGCCAGCTGCACAATGATGGGTGTGTTTAGGGCAGGCCTCTCTATCTACGGAACAATCCCTATGTTCTGTTTTTCAATAAAATACGACGTGCTACAGAAATAAAATATGAAATATTCGGAATTTATTCAGAAATCTCTTCTATCATTGGCTTTCATTGCTAATTCTTCAGCAAAGAACGAATCTGATGGCAATTTAAGATCCCTTCAAATGAAAAAGGAGTAATATTCGATCGGTGGAGATCCTTTTCCCATTTCAAAACTGAGAAATCGCTTTCAATGGTGGCCGTGTTGTGGAAAGGAGAAGCCAAGCCCCCACAGAACTCCATCAGCTCAGGAAACTGGTCCTTAATGGATGGGGTATTCCAAGCGTCGTTGAAGTCTGTCTGCTCACTGTGACGAGCCAAGGCAGTTTGGAGCCTTGGCTCCTTCTTGACGGCATTCAAAAGCTTTTTATGCTGATCCACAATGAAATCAATGGAATTCTGAGTCAAGGAAACCGACAGTCGATCGTGGAATTTCAAGACTAACTAAACAACGTCGCATGGTTTCAACGCTAACAGTTCGTGCGGCAAGCAAGGAGGCATGCCATCAGTACTAGTGTTGTTCACTTCGTCGCGCAAAGCCTCGACTGAGCTCAACCTGTTGACGATCAACAAAAGGATTTCGCCAATGGCATCCAGAACTTCAGTGCATTCTTCTGGCTCTAGTGCATCAAGAATTTGGCTGGCGAAGATGCCATGATCTTGAATGAATCCCCTTAGGTCAGCGTAACTGACCTACCTCTCCCCAATAACGACGACATCCTGCACGGCCGGTAAAGTGTCATCATCGAGAGTGAGTTCCACGAAAGCAAAACGCTGTAAAGAATCCAGCAGTGATTTAACAGCAGCCGTTTGCTACTGTAAAGCCACCCACCAACCTTGTAAGCTCTCGACACACTCACTAATGTGCGTTGAGATCTCGCTAATGACAGAGATCAAGATCCAGAAAGCAGGAGTTGGAAGCTGGTCAAAACGATCGGATGGTTCCGTTTCAACAAAGTATGTTACAATTTCCGATCGCTTCTCAACCAGAAATCAAGCAACGCGCGACATAGAAGCCCACCGAGTGGCTGAAAGGTTCGGACAGATGGCTTGCATTTCCTCAACGAGGTTCTTCTGGCGCCTCAAGAACGAAATAATGGAAGTAAGCGTCTTGTAAAAGTTACAACCTACTCGCTTGTAAACCTTATGCATAATAATGTCTATTTGATGCAACAAACACCACACTCACATGAAGTTTGGCTTCACAACGTTTTGGATCTGTGTCACAACTCTAGAAAGACGCCTAGTCATATTTGCTGCCCCGTCCGTAGAGCAACCAATCAACTTGTCTTTCCATAAAGGACAGACAACGTCAAACAATTTCTTAAACATCTCGAACGTGGCCAAGCCAGTGTGCCGACCAGCAAATGGGAGAGTAATCAGATGAAGGTTTTCCAGAGCAGAATTCTGATAGTACCGAATGCGAACATCAACCCAAGAGGTTTGCTAAAGGTCGGTTGACGCATCAAATGCCACTGAAAACGCCCATTTGTTGCATGGAACTTGCGAAATGTGTTTAATCGAAAAGGCACATGCAACTCTAGCGTAAGAAGCAACCAAGTAATCGCTGCAAGCACCGAACTTTGGAATGTCGCAAACCTCTTTTGCATCATGAATTGCATTTGCAGCCATGGCAAACGACATTCCACGTCCAACATAACGCATCGCTAACAAGAATTGCTTTGACTTGGTGATCTCTACGAGATTACTACCGTCTTCCTTCCGTTTAAAAAAAGACAATGCATTTTCACGTGTTTGCCCTTCCATGTCGGTTGGATGCCAGAGCATGTCGCCAATCACAATATCAACGATGCTGCTACTGACGATCAATGTGATAGCTTCAGATCGGGGCTCGATGTAATGGCATATAGTTTCAGCATGCTTGACAACGACGTCGAAATATTTCGATTTCTCCTGATGTGCCAACCCTTGGTATTCTTCCCATCGAGTTTTGTGATTCAGGTGAAGGTGCTGCGTGTAATTATCGGTTCAAAATGGAGGTCCTTCAAACGTCCAAGTCGTCAACGATTTTTTAGAAGAGCCTTCACAACCAAAGCATATGCAAAATTGGCAGCGGACAGCAACAACTTCAGAAGACATCGAGTCACGGGCTGTAATGGAAAGTCCATATTGTATGGCGTGTTTCGTTTGGAAGGGCGTCTTGCGAGCTCCAGCTTTGCAGGGACGCTTCGAGCATGCTTAGAAGTCTGCATCGATCGAGCAAGAATGCAATAAATGGCAAGGGAACGTCGTTTGGTGATCCGGAAATGCGCCAGGGACTTTCAAAACTGAAATAAAGTTTTTTTTTTATACCGTTAAAAAACGGCACCCTACGAAAATGGTTTTCAAAACTGAAATAAAGTTTTTTTTTTATACCGTTAAAAAACGGCACCTTACGAAAATGAAATACGGAACTTACGGATTCTATTAATAGATTTCCGTATATAGAGAGGCCTGGTTTAGGGTGATGACACAAAAGGTCTTCGGAATAACAAACTTAAAACCTTAAAATAGACAATTGATGTGTTGTCACATGGGGCAATCTCGTGACACCTTACATTTCCCCCAAATATCTCCCCTGAATCTTAGAAAGGGATGTTGAAGTGATGTTAGTTGCACTTCTACGGCTTGAATCCTTTTTTTACATGTTTGTGTCTTTTTTCCTAAACATTTTTTTATTGTTAATTGCTGCAAGAAGCCTAGTTTTTTTTTCTATGAGTGTGTTTATCTATATGTCTGTTGCCATTAACATTGCTCAACAATAAAGAGGGCCCAAGCTCTTTTGTCTTTTTCTCTTCATTTCTATGTGGTTATTGCCTTATTTTTTATGTTGACCCCTCATGGATCACCATGCAAGTGCTCTGTCCTCCATCAGCATTTCATTGTGGATGTTGTTGTCACTCAGGTATGAAGGCGTTTATGCATGTTTCATAAATTTGTGTGTTCTATTTTAAACGCACAAAGTGCACCAAATGAGGCCAGCATTAGCGCACAAAATAAGACATATGCGCGTAGTGTGTGTCCTAGGCAGCAACAGGGCGGCAAGAAGTGTGTGTCACACCATCGCATGTATTTTCTAGGCTCTAGGAAGATTTTCGTACTTCTGAGCACATCGAAAGGGTCGTAGTAGTGTGTGTGAGTATGTGGAGGTCTCAAACCAAAGGCAAACCAGCTCGTGCTATCACCATCTCTAAGTCGACTAAATGCACTACATCGTTCCAACGCAAGTATGCGTTGGAATTTGGCCTCGAGATTGTTGAGCTCGAAAAGAAAGGTAATAGGCCAGTTGTGACGAGTGTGCATTGCTTGTTTTGCGTGTACCATGGCCAAAATATCAGGCCGACGAATCGCAAGCGCAAGCCAACCGAAAATATTCATATTTTCAAAGCGTCGTTCATCAAGTAGTACTATTTGTCGCACCTGAAGCAGCATGCCGAGGCATGGGAGGAATACAATGAGCTTTCTGTCGATGGCAAGAATGCGTACTTTGATAGCAAGGTCAAGCACACAAACACGATGCACATGTACATCGAAACCAGCCAGGACGCCATTCGTTTCACTATCTTGTTGCCGATCATCAACGTCATCATCAAGGAGTTGTTCTATCGTGACGACGATCAAATCTTCACTAACGTCGATGTGGTTGACAACGAGGACGAAGAGGACCACCACATGAACATGGAGCAGATCAACAAGAAGGTGGAGAAAAAGATCGCTTTGAAGTGTAGCGCAATGAACCTCTTCAAGCTCGATGAGGACAACAAAATGTACACTATCGACGTCTCGAATAGCACGCGCTTCTTCTTGCCGATCGATTACATCGGGTGCAGCATGTCGATCCAACAAATTGTTAATGTGATCCATCATGCTAAGGACTGCCTTAAAGTGCAAAAGTTGGGCGACATCAACGATCAGACGATTCATTACGTTGGCCAGTACGTTCGCATTCTGGTCGCCACTAACTTGAACAAGATCGCAGATTTGTTGTTGCACTTGTCGATGTAGGCATTCTTTGTCGTGGGGGATGGCAGCACACATCATATTAACTCGTTTTTCAACATGCGCATTTACATTTATGTTGACGATGTCCTGTCCAATCTACATTTGGTCGCCATCCCAATGTTCCAACGACACACTACTAAAAACATTTTCAATTTGATAGCCCACTTTTTAGATGCGCTAAACGATGTGACGATGATCTAGCGTGCTAAGCTTGTGTTCGTGTTGACTGATGGTGAGGACAAAATGACCGGATGCCATCATGGCGTTGTGACTCGCCTTGAGCAAGCCACTGAGTTCCCAGTGTTGTGCATTTGGTGCGTGTCATAGCAGATTGACATTGTCATCAAGAACGCGGTTGCCCTGCTTCAAAATGGACAGTGGATCGAAGTCATCTACAAGTGGTGCGTGCACTTGCGTCACCAGGAGAAGCTCATCATGGATATGAATGGCAAGATGTGCCCAAAGAAGACAAATTGGTGGGCACACTTTGACGACACGTTCAAGTTTTACATGTTGAACCCGCACCAGATCGTCATGAGTGCCCATGTGCACATCGAGTCGTTGCCGACCAAGTGGCGAACAATCACGTTCGTCGTCGCACTAGCGATCAACGAAATCAAGACCGTCGTTTAGCTACAAAATTGATCACTCATCATCTTCCAACATAAGATCCAAATGAAGCTCCTCAAGGACCTGTTGATCAGTATGTTCAAAGTCAAGGGCATCATTGAGATTGATGACGACGAAAAGGACATTGAAAACAAGTTCTACGTCGATGGTGATTGGTGCGTTGAACACCAGCACATCATCGAGCATGTTAACAATTAGGGGTTATTTAGCTAGGAATGTTACACCGGCCTCAACAAGGACAACCAAAAGGATGTGGTGTTGTACATTGTTCAATTCGATGTGTTTATTGTCGTCGGATGCGACCGCATCAAGGTCAAACGGGATAACAACAACAATGCGAGCGAGCTCGACGTGTCGCCTGTTGTGCCACATGAGCTCATCAAGGTGGCATCACAACACTTCATCTCAGATGTGTTTAACGTGTATCGACTTCATCTTAATCACTTCTAGTTCGAAGAGGAGATCGACAATGTCAAGGCCGAGCAGTGCGACCTAATTAAGCGATACAATAACGACCAACACATCAAGTAGATCATCGACTCATACACGCACATGACGTCTTTCAATGAAGCGTGGGAAGAGATTAGCATCCCTTTCAATCCGTTAGGCCAATTCTGCGGTGGGCTAGTGAGGACGTTCCCGAACATGACGTCGGTTGAGTCAGATTTCTCCATTTTGAACTAGGAAAAGGACGACAATCACTCATCCATGACCAATCTAACATTGGAGGGAATATTCCTATGTAAATTAATGAATCAAATTATGATCTTATAAGCGTCGAACATCACCCATCCATGTGTTACAACAATAAACGACACTTTCTCGCCCTATGGGCGTCGCAATCATACAAATCCATGGATGCACAACTTTGACCGAGGTGGTGCGCACAATTAGCTTATTTTGTTTGATTTGTGCGAACACACAAATTTATGAGGCTTGGTGTTATGCAAAGGTCAACAACATTCAAGAAGGCCCAAACTTGATGTTTCAATGAACCTTTCATTTTTTTCTACCACATTAAACCTCCATCACCAAATTATTTTTAGTGCACACTTTCTTTGTTGTTTATTGTCGTTACCTTCTTTTGTCAGAATCCTTTTGAATGCACATTTGATTTCCGTTATCACCTTAAACCTCCTCTACTAAAACCTTTCAAAACGCACCCTCCATTTCCACTCTATCACCGTAAACTTCATGTGGTAGAATCTTCAAGGATGCATCCTCCATTTCCATTTTGTGACCCTAAAAATCCTTTCCCATCACTAGTAGAATTAAGGAAAAATGTAACCACTCCATTTGTACTACATGCGACTTGTAATCGTTTGTGCGATTAAAATTTGATCGCAAAGAATAGTCGAGAATACATGTTTTTCTTCTAGTGCATAGTCCTCCAAAGTGCATCCTCCATTTCCACTTTATCACCCTAAACCTTTTCTACCATAGTCTTTTAGAAACCACCTTCCATTACCATTCTATAACTTTAAACCTCTTTTACCAAAATCCTCTTGAGTGCACCTTCCATTTCCTTTTTATCACCTTAAACCTCTTTTATCAAAGTCCTTTTCAGTGCACCTTTTTTTTTTTCTTTTTTCCACCCGAAGTTTCCATTGTTGCCCAATTTCACTTCATTCTTTCATAATCTCTCCCAATTCTATAGACATTTATTTCCCTTTGCATTTGCTTTCTAAACCCTAAACCCATTACCACCTACAAACATTCTTATTTCTTTTACCTCTATTTTTTTTTGCATTGTCATCTTTAAACAATTTGACTCCTATTTCTTTTGTCTCTCCCCTTCTAAATGCACCCTAAACTCACCATGATCATAGTCTAGAACCCTAAACCCTAAGCCCTAGACCCTAACGCCCTCTTTTATTCTTGTTGAAAAGAAAGTTGCAACCTAACTGGGACATGTTTAATAAGCCACATCCTTGCCATTTTTTGTTGTTTAACAAAACTTTGTTGTGCATATGTGATTCCTAAGCTAAACCCTCTATAGCCTAGAGGATGGGCTCAAAATCCTACTCTGAAATTGTTTTGGAAACATTCACTAGTAGTTTTAATTGTAATAGTAGACCACGCTTGATTAAACTTGGTTCTTTGCTCCTTTTCAATGATCCTTTGAGCTATTCGCTTAGTTGGGGTAAATTTATCTTGAAACCTTCTTGATTTTTTCTCTTCCCCTTCTTTTATTTTGAGTTCCCTAACTTTGTTCGTAACCTCTTTATCCATTGTTTTTTTCTTGAGCACTACCAAGTATTGGTCAGACGTCATGACATGTGAGTTAGAATAATCTACTAGAGGTTCCTTCCCAAAAGTCCTCCTTGTTGGTAATATGCTAATGCAAGAATTTGTTGGGTTTGGTATGACACATTTAAATCATCTGATTCAAGATGAAGATCCTTTAAATACACAACTAATTCATGGTTGGTTGCTAGGGTGGTAAGGCTGCATGGCATTTTTACATAATAATGAGGTGTGGGTGAAAGGGGGCATTCAACTCTCATGGGAGTTACTATAGCTATTCCTTGAAAGTTCTTGTGATATTTAGTAACTTTGTGGGAGCTTTAGGTTCATCCTCATTATTGTTGGTTTGCATTGTTGTACTTAAATGGTTTGAATTTCCAACATCCTATTCTTCTACTGTAGTGAAAACCTCACTTGGACCAAATTTTATGGCCATGGCAACATAATTCAATGGCCAAATTTTGTAAACCCTAAACCCAAATTTGATGTTTTTTTTTTCAAAAATTGTTGCAAAGCTTTGTCCACCCATTCTGCCAAGATGATTTTGTCTCGTTACAAAAAATTGTTCTTTGTCATGGTAGCATTCGATTTCTTTTTAAATGCATTTTTAAATGGTTTGAAACATGTCACATCCAAAGGTTGGAACATATGTGAATTGTGAAAAGGTAAGGTGACCATGTCCAGTCCAAATTCTGTAGTTTGTTCATGTGCTTTTATCGTGACATGTGATCCATGGCCATCCATAATCAAGAGGTGATGATTTTGTTGAAAAATCCCCCCAATATAATTTACAAAAAAAAGTAAATCACTGATTGAAAAGGTATGCAATCATCCAAACTTTCTTCTGCATGATCATGCATGACCCTAGTTTGCATAACTTTGTGTAATCTTTTTTCATTCATGAACCTTTTAAACATGTAAAAGATAGGTAATGTTGCCCCTACTACATTAACCACATAGTTAATAGTAAGCCATTCCTCAACCTTAAGGATGGTGCTATAAACTTCCTATGAACCCCACCTAACCAAAACTCAAGGCACCAGACTGTTGCCCTATTTAAGTCGTTGTTTCATTTGAATTCCAAATGTGATTTGGTGGGTATTTGTGTTATGTGTATAGGTTTTCTAGGTTTTGGTAAAAGGCATGGCATGTTGCACTTGTTGACCTTTTAATCCTAAAAACCTTTAATCCTTTTGTAAGACATATATTGATTTTTGGATGGCGTTTTTTGAACTAGTACCACCAGCTACCTTTTGGAACACCATTTCGAAAGGGTGTGGGTCTAGTTTGTGCAACTTTAGCTACCTTCAATTTTAGTTGTTACAAGGTGACAAATAAACTAGTTTTTTGTATGTTCAAAACCCAACTAACTATTACTCCATCTTGTAATTATGTTAGCACACCTTGAAGGCCCATTTTCCTACTTCTAGTTCTCCCATTGAGGTGATTTAAGAGTGAAGTAAAAAAGATGTTTTGATATTTGTTAGCCTTTTTCAAAGAGGTGTGTCCACTTTCAACTATGTCCATGGCATCTTCTAGTTGCTAGTTTGTCCACTTGCCTTTACCTATTGTAATAGGCAATCTATTTTTTTTTTCTTGTGTCAAAATGGGGGTGTTGATCTTGTGTTGTTGATATGGTTATTGTGGTAGGTTGAAATTGTTGTTGGTCTTGTGTTCTTGGGGTGTCAAGTTGGGGATATTAGTTTTTTTGATCTTCGTAACTTTGATTAAAAACCCTTCTTCAATGTTTTTTTGGCACATTGAGATGTGTTAATGAACAATTTGTAAGCAATCCACCTCCCATATGTCATGGTATGGACTATAAGGCCTCCTCTCCCATTGGTGTTTTCATTTCAACCCTATTCCTCCTAGGCCCAACCTCCAAGCATTTAAGAGTGTCCTATCAGGTTTAACTAAAGGTACAAACCAAGATTTTTTGTATGATGACCAAGAGATTAGAAAATGTCAATTTGGATAATGATTAAGTACATATGTTTCCACTTCCTCACAAAAAACAAACATTTCATACCATTCAACAAAGTCTTTCCAATTTAATGTGACATATGTTGTTGATGTGCATGTAGTGGGAATGTATTTCAAAGTGTGTCTTGATGGAAAAGAGGAAAACCTACAACTTATGCTACTTCTAGAATGTGATGAAAATTATAAGTCTATTGATTGGTGAACCCAATGATAATATAAATATTGTGAGTATTTATTTGTGTATTCATGCACCAATTTTGGTATGGCACTTAGATATGCTTTCTTTGGCACTATTCTTAAATCTTGCACTTCAAATTCTACTTCTTGTTTGATCCCAAATGTAATAAAATCTTCTACCTTCTCCTTAATATTAATTTGAACACAAATTGTCTTTTTTACCTCCTTCTTTAGCTCAAATACAACAAGACCTATACCATCTACTTCCTTCTTAACCTCAATTGCAACCAAATCTAAGTATAGTTTCTTATTGATCCCACCATGTAGTCTTTCTAAGAATGATTGAAACTCTTGCAATGAACTTGTTATTAAATCTAACAATTTAGAATTAGAAGTTCTTACTATAGGAATTCCAAGCTAATTTTTTTTTTGGGTTCCTACCAAGTGGTTTTTGGTGGGAAAAATGGATTCATATGAAATGTGGTGGGAAAATCTTACATTTAGTTCCTTGGTTCTTGTTCCTTGATATCCAAAACTAGCTCTTAAAGGGTTGATTGAACTGTTTATGATTTTGGTGTCTAGCCCAAATATGGGCAATTTATAAAGGAACAATTAGACAAAGGTTCAATTTTGTGTTCTTGGATGTTGTTTTCTATACACAAAAGGTTTCATTTTTAGGCATTTGATTACAATTTTATGTGTTCAAAGCCTCAAATTTGCAATCATCTCCATGTTGTTTAATGTAACCTTGGACCCTCATTACTAATCAAGAAGAAGTACAAATTTGATCAGAAATTGATGGGCTCTTGAATTTTTCATAGTAAACGGTGGTTGTCTTGCACTTTATTACTGAACATTAAATTCTCCCTAAATTCATCAAACAATTAAAAATTTCCATGCAACTCACTTAAAGGTGAACGATCGGTCATAAATGAACTTTTGATTACTCATCACGAGAAAACAAAACAAAAAGCAGATTGTTACATGACTAAATCCCTAATCGGTGATGGGTTGTTATACCCTACTTGGATTAACGTATGTTCACATAGCTAGTATAATGCTTATTGGTCATGCATGAACCAACGCCCACCAAGACCAATTGGCAATTTTGTCCACATGATGGTTGGGATTTCTCATCTAATGGTTGAATGTGTGTTGACCATTGTTCATTTTTTTAATGTTGACCATTTCCTTGGTTTAGTTTTGTTTTTTTTCCATCTTGGTTGTTTTTTTTCCAACTTTAACCTCACCGGCCTAGCTACATAATACCCACCTTCTTGTCCCCCACCCCTCTTTTCCCCTTGCCTACTAAGTTCACCCCTCCCACCCCACCACCTATATGCTTACCACCCAACTAGGCACCTACCCCCTTACATGCTTACCTATTGACCTACTAGCCCACACATCATCCTACCTACCTACACTTCTACAACATCATTGTTGTTTAACGATATTATTTTTATGCGGATATTGCACCCCTATTTGAAAATATGGACCCTATGAGTATTTTATTTATCATATTTTTCATATTTTTATTACCCACCCATGTTTTTTTTTACTTACCTACCTAAGACTTATGTAACATTGACGTCAACCAATGAAAATAATGCAAATGCAAGTATTACAATCAATTGGTTGGCATTAAATTAAACATATTCAAACCCTCCATAGAATATTGTACTTGTGAACTTTTCTTACTATCAAAAGTTTCATCCATCTTTCCCAAGGTGTATGGGAATGATTGCTTGTCAAGCAACACAAAGTTCACACACCTCGAAGGAGAAAAACGTGTTTAAAATGCAAACTCCACTATGTATTAGTTAGTTAAATTTTTAAAAAATAACTTATTCCTTTTTTCAACTATGATTTAAATTTGTTTTAGTTGTCAATGAACATTCATGATCAATTATCAACTAATAAAAAAATTTGTCAAAAAATGACCCAAATTTGATCACCAAATCAATGATACAAATCGATCCATCATCAATCGGACAACCAAAATCTATTTCAATTGTTGCAAATTCAATGGATATCAATTGTCAAACTTTGAATGTTGGCAACTAAAGACTTTCAATTATTGAAATTGTGGCAATAAATCAAACCATGAGTGAACAATTTCAATTGTCAAAACTATGATGATCAAAACTATGACCAAATAATTTTGATCATTGAAATTATGGTGATCAAATAGTTTAGATTGTCAAAACTACTTCAACCAAGTTTTTTTTCGATTGTTAGGTGTTTAGGGGGTAGACCAAGTGAAAAAAATTATCCACATCCAACCTAATGGAGGAAATCGACATGTTGATGTGATCACCAACACAAAATGGACATATTACTATGGTGTGGGGGGACCATGGTAAATCACATAGGACTAGGCATTCAAGCCTTAAATGAATTGAGGGTAGCAAGCAAGAAGTTGAGGGCGTGTGGTTCTAGGACAAACCTTTTACTACAAATAAGGACAGGGGATTTGAAATGATGCATTAGGGGCCCAAAGGGCCCTAGTTGGTGGGAGTAGGTTGATGGATTTGACCTAATATAGGTTTATAAATGTTACATGTATGCATAGTAATATAATTTTGTGACAGACTTTTTTATGCCTTATCTTACCAAATATTTTAACCAAAAGGGAGTTCGCTTTGTTCAAGGTGTTATAAAAACTTGTTCACAAACCTCATCAAGTTTAGAGCTTTGTACGCCAATTGTGTAAGATTATTTTATTAGAGTAAATTGCTATGAAGCATGAGCTCATAATTCATTTATAATTAGCTTATGCTTAATCAATTATGGTGAGTTTATATACCACCAATGGATTTCGAAATTTTGTGCATTCATAATTGGGGTACATGGAAGGAATGTCCACCTTCAAAATGACATTGAACCTCAACTTTGATTAATTATTATGACTAATATAACCTTCAAGTCATATCTTTCTTATTTTTCATTAGATAGGATTATACGTTATAATTAATATGGTAAATAATAATAATATTTTTGATGATTAAAAAACATTTTTATATGTTCGTAAACATGCTTCAAGAATTGTGTCCACTTCCCATTTTTGTCAAAACAAATCCAACATGAATAATAATATTTGTTCAAATTGTTTCATAGTTTATCCAGAAATAAATAAAATATGTTTTATATGACGGCATAACTTTAGTATTAGAAAACACTAGATTTCGTGAAATTGAACCTAGAATTTCAGTTTAAAAAAAAAAAAAGGCTATGTTAGTGAGGACAATCATATTTTTTTAAAACATAATTAGATTACATTCCACGAGTTTGGAAGGAAGTTGGGAAGACATGGATTAAAAAAAGAAGACATTACTTAATGTTTTAAATACACCTTTGGCATTTCAAATGAAAAATGGCCATTTTAAAAATGTCATGGAGTTTTACATTCCTTATGAGTTTATATTTCAAAGGGACATTCAAAGTTTGTTCAGTTATTTTTTACAAACCACTTTTTCACATATTAGTTGAAAGAATAAAAATCTATATTCACCTTTCATTGTTTAACATTTCATAACGTTAATCTTGCCTCTAACACACAAACACATAAATGAGTATGTGATGGTTCCTATTGTGATAGGTCAACTGTAAATGCACTCAAGAGGTAATGGAATGTGAGAGACATGCCCACAAATCACAATTGAATTGAGGAAAAAGGATGTCAAAATTCAAACATGTTCAATTCCACCAAAACTCATGCCATCCTTCTATATTGACTTTTTTATAAGCTGAATACAACATCAATCCCCAATTTAACACAAATGAACCAGGGCACCTCCTGACCACTTGTCATAACAAAAATTGCACAAAATTCTAATCTCCCCATCAAAAGTCAAATTTTCAATTCATTTAAATTCAAATTCAATTAACTGCATAATTACATTGGGAAAAAAGGATCAAAAGATTGTGAAAGAGAGAGAGAAAGAGAAAGGAAGGTAGTTGTCGCAAATAAAAGGGAAACAAATGAGAGAGAAATGAGACTACTTAGATTAAACCCAGTGTTTGTTTCAAAGAGAATTTTCGATGTCAAAAAATCAAATTTAGCACCAATCTCTCCATCCACATCAAACATGACCAACATCATTGCGATTCCAAATTGTGAAGGGCCATGAAAAATAGTCGAATTGATGATTGCTGCAATAATTTAAAAAAATTAAACTAAAAAAAAACTTGATATATGATTGTAACAAAGCAAAGTTGTTTGCAAATTGCACAAATGGACAACCCCAATATTTGTAACATATGAGAGGTATCAAGGAAGATCTAGGTTTCAAGATCTAATTTGAAATCTCAAATAAGGATTAATGACAAGGCCTCACCAATGTTTAGAGGAAATCCCAGAAAGCCTCCTCCTCAACCAAGGCCTACCCAAATCATGGCAACATACAAAATTTCTAGTAGGCTGAGGGGTAGGTATGTGTGGTGTAGCCAAAAAATATCTATTTGCCAACAAATAAGAAGCTTGTGATTTCACATTCCAAAACCAAACACCTCATATTATTGTTTTAGTGAACAACAAACCCTAGTATTAACATAGATAGTAATTTAAAGCTATACGATCACACAAACTTGCATTTCCAACTAGTTCATACTTGGATTAGGTCACTTTGGATTTACTTTTTGGAGCTATCATGGTTTTCTTCATGACATTTCAATTCCAAACTTTCTAATCACAAATCTCACCACAAAATACTCAAACAAAATGACGAATCCAACAATATGCTCATTTAAATTCTAGTATCCTGTAAGCCTTAACAAATGAAATAATTCTCCAGAAGACCCAAATTTGTGAGATATCGAAAGAAATAAAAACTTCATTTGGAATGCCTATGCATACAAGTAATTGCTTTCATCTACGACCGTCATTCTATAATCTCACCAAACTACCTCGATTTCTTCAAGTATACCAAATTTGAAGAAGAGAAATGCCATTACAAACCAACTCCTTCAAATTCTCTAATGTTCATCATTGTCTCCATATGAACTCTATTGCTATGCATCCAAATGACCTAATTTTGCACCATGTTTTGCTTCTCCATGCATAAGGAAATTTTTGGAGAATTCGAACATATTACTAATAGAGAATAATTAAACATTCATCTCACACATCATCCCCCACCATTCTAAAATAAAACATAGCAAAAATAGAAGAAAACTTAACTTGATCATTTGCACTCCAAACTCTTTTAGATAATCCACCAACCACACTTTGAATGTTTGTTGCAGATCTCTTGACATATCTCAACAAAATTTGCCTAATTGATCAATATTCTTCCATTTTTGTTCTCCATCAAGAGCGAAGTTCCACAATTGATCAGCATCAACAAACCACACCACACATTAAGTCTTGACAACCCAACAAAAGCCACACCATCCTGCAGCAACGCTACCATTGCCATAGAAACCTGCAAAACATAAACACAACAAACAAACAACATCCAAAAACCAACATAATTTCCTTCATCCCTCATGATACCGCAGACCACTCGATAGTCAGAATCCAAAATATGTTCCCAAGAGCTCAAAGACCTGTCTGGATCGGCAGGATCAGCTTTTGGTGGTAACAGATGACCGCAGACCACTCGATAGACACAATCCAAAATATGTTGACAAGAGCTCAAAGATCTGTCTGGATGAGCAGGATCAGCACGCTCAACAGGATAGTTTTCGTCAAGGTACGACAACCACCTGTCGTTAAAATCATTTTCAACCCCCCCAAAACACCACCTGACACATCCACCTGGTTTGTCAGGAAGAGCAAAAGGGTGAAGGTAGATGACTGCTTTCTTCAGGACCACATCCAACAGGATTCTGGCGACCTCCTGGTCAGTGAAATGAGGGTCCTTCTCCCGGATCTCCGGCATATTTTTGTGTATGTCACACAACTGCATGGTCATTGCCTTCAAAATTTCCATCGGAACTTGGTTCTCCACTTGCAAAAAATCGGATTCCAATTTTGCAAACTGAAATCTATTGGTTTTAAACAGATGCGTGAACCCATCCAGGGCGTCATGGAAAGCCTTATGTTGGAAGAATGCGACGACAAACAGAGAGTCCAAGGCCAACTGATATTGAACAACAGCTGGGTCTGTGCATCCAGAAGGATTTTCATACAATTTCTGTGCATGCTCAAGGTTTGGCACAATGAGATTGACCCACTCATCCCATAAGCTAGCAGGATTGGCTTTTAGATCCTTTTCCACTTTTGCAAGCAATCATTCCTGAGAATCATGCTCCAATTCTCAGATTTCAAACAACCATTGTTTCAGATTTTGTTTCCTCTAAGAACTTAAAGAATAGTGCAATATTAAGTTATGATCAAGCATTTCTCAAGGACTTCTCTTGGTTGACATGCCCAAATTTCACTGGTCAACTGTGCTGCATACTCGTTTAGTTACTTGCTGTTTGGTTGCAGAGGAAGCTAATCCTGCAAACAAATAGACAGTTGCACATCAAATCCTACAATATTGAAAATTCACTGTAACCATGAAGTGCTCACCATAATAGCTATATCTGTACTCATGTGGTACACAGGTTTCCACGATCTCACCAGGCACACAGATAGGTATCTATAATTTTCTGAAATCAGATTTGTTCTTGACAATTTCACAAGAATTGAAGTTTGAGTGACAACTGTCCTTGAGCATAGCTACATGCCAAATCCTGCAATCTAGTGTTGACATCAACCCCACCAACACTACCAGAATTCCCACAAAGGCAAGAATCAAGTGCTATCAATTGTGGGCTTCCAGGCTCCTACTAAGTAATGTATAGACAATTTAGCATCAGAGACATGTTGGTATTGGACAAGAGTGCTACATGCTGCTGCTTCAAGGGCAAAAGTGAAACATTGAGTGAAAACTTCACATGAACAGTACAAATATGCAAGCATGAGCACAGGACATTGAGTAGTACATCCTCATCTAACAGATTTGAGATGGTGGTACATCCCACAGTTTGATACAATTTCTGTCAGGCTTCATCTGGTGTGAAGATCCATTCAGTTTTTGGGATTGTGGTCTTTCCCAAAACCCACGAGAAGATGGGTAACCATCATGTTGCCACAACATATCCCTTCCACAGCCCGCCCCATCAATGGTACTTTGACCCTCTCCCTGCTTTTTAATGGATTCTTATGCCAGGCATAGAATTGGTCACGACTTTTGTTGTTGATTGGAAGATAAAAGGAAGGTTGGTGAAAAACAGCTCACGTGATTTGATTGTTCTGATTGCATAGTCCTTGAAACATGCCACTAGGATATGCAACTTACACAAATGATGAGGGAGTTTTAATCTGCAAGGGGTTGTCCAATCACCAGAGCCTGGAGCCGTTTCCTCCTCTGTGATTGTATAGTCCACAATCTGTGCTTCCTTAAATATCTGTCAAACCTCAGGCAAATTGTTCTTCAGTTCTACAGGTAGAAAATCAGAACTGAATCATGATGAGACTAATGAGCCTTTGTTCCCAGAGAGCACATGAATGATTGAACTACCTTTGGTATGCAGTAAAATGCTGACCTTATATGTTTCACACCACACAGACAACATCAAATGGATCAAATATCGAATCCTGTTGCAGAACCAACATGCATAGAAGTTGAGAAGACGTCCTGCATTTCATTTCAATTCCGTGTGGCAGTGTAATTGCATTTGCAGATAGTTTGTTCATAATTGCATACCATTTCAAGTTCTCCTGTGATTGTGATGGTCAAAATGGTTCACAACACCAATCTAGTTCCAGAATTCATTTGGACACTGAAAGTCT
>Ga0116231_10008046_pt1 | contig 18782 bp, 15 predicted proteins | sample S1TSphgellanicum_2_FD_89695 | JGI IMG/M metagenome (GOLD analysis project Ga0116231, IMG submission 89695) | Host-associated microbial communities from peat moss isolated from Minnesota, USA - S1T2_Fd - Sphagnum magellanicum MG | ecosystem: Host-associated > Plants > Peat moss > Unclassified...
ATAATTGTATATCGTGTAAAGTTTGTTGGTTCCCCGCCCCCCCCCCCTCCCCCCCCCCTGTTGAACTTGTTGTTGATTATTCTAGTTTGGGTTGATGCAGCTTGGTTGCAAAGCTCCCCTTGCAAGCATCTAAATTTAGACCTTGGTTCTAGTAGCTTAATTTTATTGTTTTATTACAAATCTTAGGTTCATGCACATCTATATCAAATTGGATGAGCTTGAAAACTAGCCTTAAAGTTGGTTTGAATCTTGTCCACAACCTTTTTTACTAATGTTGCAATTGAAGGTAAGCAATGTTTCAATTGTTTTCCTTGTCTTTTTCTCCTACCTTTCCTTTACATTTTGTTCCTTAATTTGTTTTTCCACCTATTTTTCAATAGCTTTTTATTGTAGAATTTCAAAATATTCTATAGATGTTACAATAGGAACTAAAAGTTTTGTCCCTTTTGTTTTCCTTGTAGGAAAATGTGGCAAGGATGACAAGTTCCCAAAGTGACACATCTTTGGAAAATGACTTGTTGAGTTTTCACCATTGGCTTAAAGTTCATGCATAGGCTCCCTCAGTTATACTATTGATTAATTCTCCTAATTAGTTGGCCATATTTCTTCTATGGTAGTAAACTTTTGGGTTCCTCCATATAATATCTTAAGTTAGTAAGATTTATGTTTTCAACATTGTTTGTTGTTTTAGCACAAATGATGTGTACTTGCTATGTTTACAAGCATTGCTATAGTTCCATGTCCCCCTTTGAATTTGAAATTCATTTCCTTCATCCTTTGAATTCTAGATGTCTTCATTTAACATGTTCAAGTTTGTTATTATTGTGTACACCCGTACATCATCAAACTTGGTCCTATTTTCATGACCTATGGATTCAAAGGCTAGATTCTTGTACAATTAACCTTGAACTTGTTTTTTATATTCTATTTAAACAATGAGATGTTCAATGCTTTGTTAACCCAATTAACAAGCTGGTTTTGTCCAATTCATAGTAGTTATTTCTAACCATGTTATTGTCTTTTTTTGAAAAACATTGTTTTGAAAGGCTTGAAACATGCTACATCAAGGGGCTACAAGGCATGAAAGGTATGGGCAAGTGTAAAGTGATCATATCCAATCTAAAAATTTATGCTTTATGTATTGCCTTTAATGTTACATGTGAACAAAATCCATATATGATTGATAGATGCTTATTGGTTTGAGAGATTCTTCTAGGAATTGACCTTTTGAAAAAATACACGAAATCCTTGAAAAGGAAAAATGTCATCCATGTTTCTTTTATATATCCATACATGTCTTTGGTTTATAGTTCTTAATATAATCATCTTTGATTTTTTCACCCCATAAAATGTAAAATTGTGGTAGAAATCTAGCCCCTATGTTTATCGCATAAGTTACATTCAACCATTCCTTAGATTTTAGAATGGTGTTGTACACCTACTATGAACCTCTTCTTGCCAAAATTCTCACCCATAATTGTCACATTACCTATATTCTTGTTTCATTAGAACTCCATATGTGATTTGGTCCACATTTGTGCTAAATGTACAATGCTACAAGGTTTTGGTAAAATGAGTTACACACATTGGTTGTTAGGCCCTATGCTTTGCAAACCTCCAATCCTTTTGCAAGTTGGAATGACAATGTTAGATGTTTTTTCCTAAACTAACATTACTAATGTTTCTTAGTATCCCATTCCAAAAAAAAGTGTCAATTGAATCTATATGTGAGTTCTATGACCTTGAATTTGAATTATTATACTGTGATGAAAAATCTATATTCTTGCTTACTAAAAATCCATGTAATAACAGTGATGTCCTCTTCCTTTGAAACACATTAGGTGGGTCACTTTTCTAGATCTTGTCCTCCCATTTAAATGGATAGTTAATGAAGTCAAGGTTCAAATGTTCAAAAATTGCTCGCCCTCCTTAGTGATCACACTAACTCACATTGCTATTGCATCCATAACACATATTGTACCCCAATTATCTTTTAATTCATTATTTCAATCTTGCTAGGTGTGGATAAAAAAATCAACTACAATGTATAAACAAATACTTAGACTTAAATTGTATGGTCTTAACCATCCTCTTCATGCTAAGATCAAGTAAAAATTTAAATGTGGATTGTGCATGACATATATTAAGGTCAAAGAGTGCAAAACATCAGTTTTTTTTAGCACTACCAATCTTAATTCCAAAATTATAACCTTTTCTACACAAGGGCTTTGTAATTACCATGATCACACATGATTAAACAACTTTGACTTAATTACTTAACATGAAACATTATTTTTAGCTTGCAAAACAACCCAACATTTTTACCATTATCGAAAGATAGACAAATCTCATGACGAACCTGAGTTTTTTACTGCAACAAGAAAAATAATTTGTTTGAAGGGAATCCAATTCTAATTAACCAAAACAATTGCACTAATTGATTTACTATCTTCATTTTTTAACATACACTTGGCCATTTGCATTTTAAACTGCACAACTATCAACTTTGCTTGGGTCATCATCTTATTATTATTGATTAACAAACTATTTAAATTAATAGCTATAAGTTCCAAATCTTTGAACATTAATACAAAAGTGGGGTGTAGTTCACTAACTTAAATCACTATGTGGTCTTAAAAGTGAAATAGGTTCATCCCATTTTAGTGATTTCACCATGGTTAAAATTATTTCACTATAGGGCCATTATGTAAACATCATGTTTTATTATTAGTTGACATAATTCATTAATAATTGAAATAATTCACTACAGTAAATAGGTTTATTTTAATGTTGTTTTAAATCCTCTAGGATATTTTAAGTTGTATATATGTTATTTTAAACTACCCTAAGTTATACCCTAAACAATTATAAATTATATCACCTTTAGGTATCATAAGTTATGCTTTAACTTATTATAATTTTTTTGAAATTTTAGGTTATTTTAAATTAAATTATTTAATTAACCCTAAGTTATACCTTAGGTTATTTTATTTAAAATTTTATATGTTATTTAAAATTATATTTTAGTTTATTGAAAATTAATTTTATTCTATGTTATTATAAGTTATTTTATCTTAAGGTATAATAACTTAAAATAATATAAGATAGATAAATGTAAAATAACCTAGAATATAATACAATAACCTAAGGTAAATAATATATAAAAAAATTTCTTATAATAACTTAGGGTGGAATAACCTAAGATAAATAATTTGAAATAACCTATGTATATCAACTTTTAAATTGCCTCTGCTGGATTAGTTTAAAATAATAAAAAAACCAAAAAATACTATGGTGGAATATTTAAAAATAGATAAGAATAATTTAGCTCATAGAATAATAATAGCCTAAAATAGGCAATAGTATCCTATATTAAAATAACCAATAATAGCCTATGATAAAATAACCAATAATAACCTAAAATAATCAAAGGTACAATAGTTAATAATAACCAATAATAATATAAAATAATCAAAGGTACAATAACCAATAATAACAAATATGATAAAATAACTTAAAATAACATATTATAGAATAACTAAAATAAGCCTAAAATAGAATAAACAATAATAACATACGATAAAATAATAAAAAATAATTTACTAGAGAATAACCAATAATAACCTAAAATAATCAATAATAACATATAATAGAATAACCAAGAATAACTTGTGATAAAATAACTTAAAAATAGCCAATAATAGCCTAAAATACACAAGAATAGCCTATGGTAAAATATGATAAGAATAGTTTAAAATAATCTAGGGTAAAAAAATTGCATAATAATATGTGATGAAAATAAAACATTATTCATTTAAATAATGTTTCAATGGTTAAGAACTTATTCCTTAAATATGGAGGTGAGAAGAGATGAAAGGTTTAAACCTTCACACTTGCACCCTAAATTGGTGGGCTAAATGTTTAGGTGTGTTAAGTTCCTAGCTTAAGATAAGTAACATAGGGAATGTTGCTAATTGCTTAACTTAAGTTTCAAATTAACTATTGATGAATTCAATTATGTATTAATGAATTCACTTATTCATAGCAACTTGATCCTATTCACTAAAGGATTGGCTACTTTCACCATGGTAAATTTTTTCAATTTCACTCAAAATATAGTGAAACATAAAATGAACTTGAACACATATTGGTGTATCATAATTCTTTGAGCCCTTACATGCATGTCACCTTTGTTTCAAAACTAGTTCTTGCAAGAATGCTAGTATGGATCTTTATGCCCTCTTGATAAACTACATGAATTCACCTTTCTTCAACATTGTTAACATTGATAAAAACAATTACAATGCCTTCTAGTGAGAGGGCAAAACACCTTCTATACAAGCATGATCACTTTGTAGTTCGCTAGTTAGAATTGCATGGCTAGCCCAATCCACCTATAACCTTTTACAGTCTAGCAAAAATTCCTTTCATGAAAGCCAACAAAATTGCTGCAGATGGTATCAAACTGTAGTGCACTATGGGCCACAAGTATTTCATCCTTGCTTTCATTTTTGCATCAGAGCCTTGTTGGTATCTATACAAGTTTTTGCTTCTACATGAACACCATTGCTCATCGCAATTGGTGCTGGCAACATGTTGACTGTCCTCTTCATTGCTTTAAAAGTTGGTACTGGTTCATTGGGAGTCCAAGAATGTCACGAAGTAATCTTTTGTCAAGGGCACTAATAGTTCAAGTCTGTCAATATCCTTGACGCAATCACCCTTGAGCTCGATACGTTCATTCTCCATACCTAGGTATCTGTGTTATAATAAAATACAATACTTACGATCAAATCATCTGCAAATTTTAGCAGCCTACTACTGTGTGAGCATCTGCCCAAGACCAATGTCAAAGCAAATGGTTTCAAAGGATCTGGAGAGCGGTGGGATGTGCAAGCGGTGGTTGTCAACATGTCGATTGTCCTTTACACTGCTTTAAAAGTTGGTACCGGTCACTACGAGTCCAAAAACGTCACAAAAGTAGTCCTTCTTAAAGGGTACTAATCGTTTAAGTTTGTGAATATCCTTGTACGATCACCCTTGAGCTCATTACTCTCAATCTCCACACCTAGGTACCTGTGTTACAGGAGAATACAGGACTCACAAATTCAAATCGTGTGCAAATTTGAGCAGCCTATTGGCATGTGAGCAGATAGCCACTAGACCAATGTCAAAACAAATGGCTTGAAAGGATTTGGAGAGGGGTGGGACCATTCGTGCCTGACCCAGGTTCGCTCCACTTCTGACCGATCCACTGCCTGTTGCCCGTGTAGCCAACCCTTTAGCGCTAGGTGCCAGTGACTATCCCCGCTCCAGATTGCCCTTTCCATGGGCACCATGTTCATGAGTTTCAAAATTTTCATTTTAATAAATTGCATCGCTTTTTGTGACACTTAAACTGTGCATAGGGTTTTGTGGATTGAGTCTTTAATGTTGTCTTGCTACTTGTTACCCTCAAATTAATGACTTAAACCTACTATTCTCAGTTTGGAGACACCTGACTTGTTTACCTGAGGCCGCAATAGTCCAGATAACCTCCTATCAATAGTCATTGTCCACCCCAATCCCCACCTATTGGGTACTTATTCTGTTTCATATTAATTAGTTGGCAGTGCTCACAAGTCCAACTTTTGTTTTTTTTTGCAATGAGCCAATTTGATTGGAGGCTCCCTAAAATAAAAGATGAAGTGCCTCCCACTTTGGCCCACCTATATAGGTCAGAAGAAGAGGACTTTAGGCAAAACATATGGGATTGAAGTGAGCTACTATTGGGAACCTATGGAATATACTGAGAACCTGTTGGGAATTCATTGAGAACTTGATGGGAACATGTTGGGAACAAAGGAAAAATGAAAAAAGTCCTCAACCCCCCCCAACTAAAACTTAAAAGAAAAAAAATCATGGCACTTTGAGTGCATGCCGAGCCTTCCCATTGGCTGCATGAAATTTCTACTTCCAAAACTGTTCGTCACCATTTTTGGCCTGGGCTAATACCCCCATTATAAACTGGGGGTACTTATTTTATTTGGTCAACTCTAAATTTTATAATTATGAGCTCAGTCTTTGTGTTATCCGCTTAGCTCAGGGACAAGGCCTCCTTAATACATGTCAAAACTGTGTAGGCTGATATTTTGTGATGCCCCCCCGCCCCCCTTCAGTTTTCAAAGATGCTCATACTAATAATTGAGCACTAAATACTAATACTCACAAGAGTTCTACTATTAAATCAGTCTCTAACATAAGCTTTTGTATTACAAAGTGCACTCAATACCATATAAATAATTGTACACTCAAGCAAACTGAGACCCACAGTTTCATCCATTTCTATGTAAAATATACTAGGGTAAACTGGCCCATCACCAAACAGAGGCCGGTCATCGAGCACCCATGTAGTGCAGGAACTAACCTATGTTAGGACAAAAAATTGTTTATGGGTGTTGTCTTTTTAACCCATTATCAAATGCTTGGTTTAGAAGAAAATTGTTCTAAATTTTTCATATTGGTGACCAACCATCAAATTTTAGTGTTTGGTATTAGGGGTTTAGGTGGGCACATTTGTAAAAAAATTGAAGAATATTATAAGAGATTAGTTTAGTGATGGGCCATGAGTTGATTTTCATTATGCATGGGGGGAACACAAGGGGTGCTTTTAATGTTTGGTTTTGGGAAAAAAATGGTTCAATTTTACACCAGCCCCAAGTTTGGAGTGGGAATGAGTGTTTGGTCATAGGCAATTAGAGTGCAAACTAAAATGAATATCACCATGGTGATGGGGTGCAAAGGTCATGTTAAATAGCACATAACTAACCATAAACAAGGATTAAGGTTTATCAGAATCCAAGAACAGTAGGTACACATTAATTAGGACTTCCAATTTCTCCCCAAATTCAAGCACATCCAATTCCCACCAAAATTAATTTGCCAAAATCACAAGGCAAGGTTTGGATTCACAATCTTATCTTTCAAATTTACAAGCAAATTTTTTTCAACATGTCAGAGCTTCCAAATTGCAAGAAAGATAGTTTGAAATCTTTCATCAACATTTTGAGAACATATGGGATGGACTAGCAAAGGGAAAGTAACATAGGAGTTGTAAAGAATTCTAGATCAAAAATAGAAATCTTAGCATATCAACCAAAACAAGGAAGGCATCTTAGAGTAGCCAAAGAAGAATTACAAAAACTAGAGGTAGATTAGCAGAATCTAAATAGTAAAGTAGCCATTGAAGATCTACAATAGCTTGAACATCAAAGATCAAATCGTAATGCTATCAAAGAAGAGATATGAACTCAGGATGTAGATGTGGATGTAGAAGGACAACTAAAAAAGCTTACAATATATCAATTTTACAACCAAAAATTCAAGAAGTTTTTATGTTATTGTTGGGTGCAGAGTTCCATAATTCATAGATACAATTTAAGTAGTCACAAAAGAGGCAAATTTTATCCAACTCCAAGAAATTGTAGTTTGTTGTACACACCTATTGCTTGCACAAAACGAACATATCAAGATTTTGTTTAGGATGACCTTGGATAATTTTTATGCATTGATAATTTCTTCCCAATAACTAGAGACATATGAATTTCAGACATACCCTGACTTGTCATACTTCTTTGAGAGCTAGGCAAAATACAAAAGATTCAAGTTTGTACCTTTTGTAGGGCCAAATAACAAACCCCCAACGTGTTGGAGGTTGGGACTAAGGGGATTTAGATCATGATGATCAATGTATTTTATAGGAGGCAAAATGGATTACATGAGTTAAGCCAAGACAAGGAGAATGTCCCACCATCTTGCGGACAAAAACTAGCAAGAAAACAAAGGAGAATTAATAAATGTGATTTTCTAATCACTAGAGGCAAATGGACCAATGAAGCATTGGAGGAGGCCATGGATGCAATTGAAAATGGGACAACTTCATTGAAGAAGGTAAGTAGGCACTGGAACATACCTTTTACCTCATTGTCTGATCATTTATATGGGAAAATAAGATCTAAGAAACCTAGACTAGCATGCATGCTAACAGTAGAAGAAGATCATGTTATGGTTGCTTGGGTTTTTTGTTTGGGCTATCAATTAGCCTATAGTAGTTAAAAATGAAAGTGGCAGAAATGATTCAAACAAGGCCAACACCTTTTTGAGGAAGGGTACCATGGAGCTCTTGGTGGTACTAGTTCAAGAGGAGACATCCTGAGCTCAACATTCATTAAGCTGAGGGATTGGATATTAGCCGAGCATAAGGGTTAACAATTCAATCTTGCCAAAGTTTCTACCAAAACTTATAGTCCCATTATAACAAACAGAATAATGTTGCAAACCATATTTGGAATTCTGATGAAACATGCATCCAAGTAGGAAAACAATTAGGAACAATGGTTTTTGCGAAACAAGGTTCACGTTAGGTGTACAACATTATCCCAAAATCCAAGGAGTGGATTATAAACTGTGTGGTCAATGTAGCAAGAACAACACTACTAAGGTTCTACATATTTAGAGGAGAGAGGACATGTGACGATTACATACAACTTTGCAAACCAAGGACTTGTATGGCTATGTAATCAAAGGCATGGATTCCTTTTCAAAGAATTTCTATCTTTTTCAAAAGGTCTATACCAAGTGGAATATCCATAACAAATAGACATATGATCATCTTGGATGGGCATGTATCCCATGTCACCTTTGAAGCAATTCAACAAGCTCAAAAGTTTGGGTTGGATATGATTATTCTATCTTCACATACATCTCATGCATTTCAGCCCTTGGATGTGGCTTGTTTCAAGCCTTTCAAGATGCTTTTAAAAAAGAAAGAGACATAACAATGGTTAGGAGGAATTACACAAAACCAAATAAGATAGCATTTTGATGATGGGTAGACAAAACACTAGACCTAACACTCACAAGACAAAATATCATGTTAGGGTTCAAAGGTACAGGGATTTGGCCATTTAACTTTAGGGCTATGGATTTAAAAATTGGCCCTAATACTCTGTACACATTGCAGAATCAAGCTAGGGAAGAAAAAGAACTAAAGCAAAAGGATGGTGAAGAAGACTAGACAGAACATATAATTGCAGAGGAGTTCATCAACATAGGTTCAACAACAAAAGTTCCAAATATTACTAATATATTTGAAGATCAACTTAGGTATTATGTGAACATGCCTAAAATTCCTATAGTCATTAACCATGCATTTGTAATAGAGTTAAAAAACATGGTTGAAAATTTGGCACAACCTTCATTGGATGAAACTACAAAGTTCATTTTTTTTGAAAGTTCAACTCAAGTGGCATCAGCATAGGAGTGTCACAGTTTGCTATCATTGCCACATCTGCTAACAAGAAGGACCAATGGAAAAGAACCATTAGTCGATTATTTTCAAAGCCATGTTGTAACATCAAAAGAATATTTGAGGATTATGCAACAAAAGGCAATGGATAGAGAAGTAGTAAAACAAATCCAAAAAAACAAAAGGAAAAAATATAAGAAAGGTAAGCAAGAAAAACACTTAGAATGTTGACTATAACTGAAAAATTAGTTGAAAAAAAACTTGTGAAACAACAACGAGCTAATTTCATTGTAGCTTGGTCATCTTCAACAGTTAGAGAAACATGAAATAGATTTCATTCCAATTTCAAAACAAGTTTGTGAGTTCACCCTCTTGGATATAAGGGTGTGAATCTTGGTGAAATAATATAGGTGTAGAAACAAGCTTAACAATAAGCCTTGGCTTGAATTCGAGCTAGAAGGGAAGTTGCAACATCCCTTTAATAACCACAAATGGACAATTGAACTATTGGGGTGGAGTAGTTAATGGGTGAAACAATTATAACTAAGGATGAATAAAATATCAAAAAAAGTAGTTAATGTTAAGGTGGAATAGTTAAGAGAAGGAACAACAATTGTTAAGGTGCAACAACTTGGAGGAGGAGTAACTTTTATTAGGTTGGAATAGCTAAAAGAAAAAGTAAGTGGAGCTAAGGATGAATAAGAAGTCAGGAAGAGTAGTTGTTACTAATGTAAAGCAATTAGGAGGAGCAATAGTTACTGCTAATGATGAACAATGTTTTTTGGTGATGTTAAAATTGAAGGATTTCCAATGATCCTATAACTACAGATGTGATGCAAATTTACATGCAATTTTCCATATAGAAGTAATTGTCTTACAAATCTCTCACGACAAACATAGTGGATTGGATCAACATAGGTTCATGTACTTGCAGAGAGGTGAACGAGAATTGAGTTGGGAGGAGTTTGACTCATGCATAGAGAGGAGATGGACAAGGGAGTAAGAGTCGGGTTGGGGGGAACTCGACCTATGCACGGAGAGGAGACAGACAAAGGAACGAGAGTTGGGTCGAGGAGAATTCGACTCGTGCACAAAGAGGAGATGGACAATGTAATGAGAATCGAGTAGGGAGGAGCTTGACCCATGCATGAAGAGGAGACAGAAAGGGGAACGAACGTTAAGTCAAGGGGAACCTGACCCACACATAGAGGAAATTAACGAAGGAATTGAGGTGTGGGGAGGAGACAAACGGGAGGAAAGCTCGGGAATAATGCAATCATGGGAAATTTGATTTGCACGTAGAAAGGAGACGAAAGGGGGCAGGGGGTAGGGGGTTTTTGAATTGACGCCACATGGGAAAGCGGTGGCTAATTTAGAGTTTAACAAACCTTTAAGGTTTGATAATCAAACATTGTTTTGCCTTGTTTTAAGGTTTTAATCTCAACCCTTGAATAAAGGTGTTTAGTTTTTTCAGTGAACATGATTAGTTTGAGCAAGAGATTTTCTGGTGATAGGGTGGATTTGTGACATGTGTCAGTGCAAAGGTGTTCGTTGATAGGATTTCCATTGCTTGAACAGAGATAGAAAAAATGTTTGGTGACTTTTTTTTTTGGGGACAATGAGACCAAGAACTTCCAGAGGCCATATCTTTTGCATCTCTAGTCCAAATCCAATGATTTAAAGCGCACTAGGTGCGCCCAGAGCTCCTCTATAACTCATTTTTGGACCCCAGAGGCAACCGAGGTCTTCCCAGATCACAAAGTTCCTCTGTGTTTTTAAGTGTACTATGACTAGCCAGTTTACCCTAGTGTGGCCTGTGCCGTTGGCCCAAGTGTTACCACGTCCTCAACTGATTTTTCCTTCCTCCAGAACCTGGTTTTTCGAATTTATTTGAATTTTCAGCGGCAGAAATCATTTAAAATCAATATCTCCCACCATCTGAATCCAAATCTTACCAAATAAATTCCATTAAATAGTGCTCATCAAGATCTTTCCAACAACACCAAATGCACATTCCTCCGAAATTTTCATTTACAATTTAATTTAATTTTCAGTGAAGAAGTCATTCAATATTCAAGAACTTTTGCACCGCAAGTCCAAACGTCGTGGACCAAGCCCACGCACCCCTCCTCGTCGAGAGCTTTCCAAAGAGACCAAGAACGCTATCTGAAGCCTCCCTCTTCGGTGGATCTCATAAGTACAAACAAAACAAAACAAACAAACTACCTTGCTTCATAGATGGATGTTGTATATGGATGTAAAGATGTGTGGCTTCTCACTTCTTTCAGAATTTCAGAAGTTTATGCGTTCACTTGCCAAGCCCATGCAATCCAATTGATGATGATGAACCTCTGGGTCCTTCAATAAATCAAACTTATTACAGAGAAAATTGCAAAGCAAAAACATATCAATGTTAAGTGAGTAATTCTAGACGATCTGTGAATTCTGGTTCTAATCATCTGATTCACGATCTGTGAATTGATGTAAAGTCTGAATTTAGGTTTTCAAAGAAATAACGATAGTTCAACCCAAATGTGGCAGTGAGGAAAATAGAAACAAAAAATTTACCATCAAGCTTCAAAACCCCTTGACAAAACATCAAGTCTGAGTTTTGGGGCTTTGAAAGAAATGATCACTAAACCCAAATGGCGGCCTTGAAAGGAAAAATAAAAGATCACCATCAAGATTCACAGCCGTTAACGACAGCAACAGTTCAAGTCTGAATTTGCAGGGGTTTTTGGAAAGGAATGATTACTCAACCCAAAGTGCCGCATTGCAAATAAAGGAAAAAGAAAAAAGAAAAAATTCACCACCCTTCAAGATGCAAAACCCCTTGGCAAAGCGGGAGCCCATCAAGTCTTAATTGGGGGTGACTAAACAAAGGATCGCTAAACCCAGCTCAAATGTGGAGAAGTTGCTGGGGGAAAGAAAATCACCGCCCATCATCAAGATTCAATACCCCCTGACAAAGCAGCAGCAGCCCATCCATCAAATTAGCAGGAAATTAGGCTTTTGAAAGAAAATGATCGCTAATTTACCCAAATTGCAGCTTTCCAAAACAGCCCCCCCCCGCCCCCTTCCAAAAAAACCATCAAATCCCCTTCACAAAGCAGCAGCAAGTCTGAAATTTGGGGGTTTAAAAGAAAGGATCACTAAGTTACCCAAATTGCTGCATTGTCAAAAGAAAAAAAGGACACACGGAGAGAAAGAGACACACAGAGACAGGGAGAGAGAGAGGGAGACAGAGATTGACAAAGGTTTTTGAAGAATCGTGTATAAAGAAAGATTAGAATTTTGACGGACAAGTTTGGTTTTGGGGCGGTTCTGCAGTTGAGAAATTTGGTAATTTAGTTGTCAGCTTCCAGGCCAGAGGAGCTTGACGAGAGCTTTGAGATTTAAAGAGTGGAGATGTAAGAGATGGTGGCAAAGAGTTGGATGGGGGCGGAGAAGAAGGCCATATGATCAGCTGTGTGCAATTCGAAGATGCTCTCAGGTGGGTTTGCCTTGAGGATCTCCTCTTGCTCCGACGGCAGAATGGCGCGATCTTGCCCTGTTCGGATGTAGAAACGCCTGATGCTGCCGTAACTCGCCGTGCTCAAGTTGAGAGTCTCCAAACCCGGTCTGTATGGCGTTGGGGTGAAGAGAGTTTGCGCTAGTGTCGTATACTACGCCACAAGCCCAAAACAAAAACAAAACAAAACAAACAAACAAACAAATCATCAAAATTTTGTAAAATAAGAAAAAGCTCGCGGAGCTCATGATGATATGATCTTTGTTGAATAAATCTCGAGAGAGAGGACTAGTGCAATAGTACGCTACAATTACATACCTGAAGGGGGCTTTGGTTGAAGGCAAAGAAGCCAAGTTGAGAGTTGTTGGCTCGGATGGAAGTAGGGCCCGGGGAGCCATCCGCATGATATAGAAACAAGTCCTTGGCGCTTAGTAGCCTGGGAAAGCACTGCAAGAGGGCTCCACGATAGAACACCCAAATCCCGGGCTCAAACATACGTGCTTATAAAAACCTGACCTAATGTGAAATTGTGCAAGAAGGTAATGCTAGGTAATGTGTGCCTCGTTATCTATGAAAAAAGTTATGCTTGGTAAGGTGTGCCTCGTTGTCTACGACTAAGTTTATGCTTGGTAAGGTGTGCCTTGTTGTCTACGATTAAGGTTATGCTTGGTAAGGTGTGCCTTGTTGTCTACGATTAAGGTTATGGTTGGTAACGTGTGCCTCGTTATTTACGACAAAAGCTATGCTTGGTAAAGTGTGCCTCGTTGTCTACTACTAAGTTATGCTTAGTAATGTGTGCCTCGGTTACGACAAAAGTTATGCTTGGTAAGGTGTGCTGGTTATCTACGACTAAGGTTATACTTGGTAAGGTGTGCCTCGTTATCTCCTACGAAAGTTCTCCTTGGAACTTACAAATACAAAGGAAAAGTTATGTCAGGTTTTTAAGAACACGTGAATGCTTGCTAATTCCATTGCAAATCTTCTTCTGGGGTATAGTACTTGTAGTACTCAGGCTTAATGCAGGCAAGAACCTTGGTCTGGTTGAGGAGAAGGGCAGGGAACAAGCGACGATCGATGGACTAGATGCTGGCTTTCTGGACATACCGTAGGAGGGAAAGAGGTGAAGAACGTCTGTCCATTTGTGGGCATGATGGCCGCCAAGAACACAGCTTTGGAGATTTTGGACGGTCCGAATCTCTCCATTGCAAAGGAAATGCTACCTCCTCCCATACTGTGGCCCAACAAGATGACCTGCAAGCACAAAATTTCCTCCACCCAGCCGATGAGGTGCTGCACCAGATATGATCGAGATCAATCCACACGTACCAGCAGCTGATCTCATCAGTTACATACATCACAACAACCACCACCACCACCACCACCACCACCACCACCACCACCACCACCACCACCACCACCAGCAGCAGCTTGCCTGCCTGCCTGCCTGCAGGTTGTCCAGATCTGGACAGACTGATCTTCTCGCGCAAACATGTCTTGACAGAAAGAGCTCTTGGATGATTCCTTCCCTTGTGGGAAAATTGTCTAACTTTATCTCCAAGAATAGACTAAAAGGTACGCAAGTAACAGGGAATTGTGTATGAGTCTCGAGTCCCCACGCACCTCGCCGTCAATGGTAGAAAGAAGGTCCGTAAGGGGTTGGGTATACTGCTCGATACTTGTGATGTCATCTGCTATAGCTTTACTGATGCCGTTGGAGCTCAGGTCGACGGCAGTGGCACTGAATCCAGCTGCGTTCAAGAGTGTCACAACCTCGAAGAAGAACCACGCTCCCCCTCCTATCCCGTGCACAAGCACTACCTGCTGCCCAGCTGCAGTTCGGGCCACACTCGAACTTGGACCACTGATCTCCTACAAAACCATGAAAAAATGTAGCTTCAAAAGGTTGGTGGATTCTTCTTGTTGACCGGTGTTTGGAATTTGATCTTTATACATGTGGAGCAAGACTGTACAAATGCACGAGAAATGGTTATTATCTCCAGAAAGACACCGATGAGAACAAAGAAAATCTCCTGCAATTAGTGTTCAAACTTTGATCTGGCTCCGTCTCTGGAGTACACTTGGACCTGCTCCTCCGGCACATTGCCTTGACAGAGAGCTGCTGCTCAGTCAGATAGACCACAAAATCTTCCTGATGGTCTCGAGACCAGATTGCAGATTGATCATTACCTCAGGAGTAGTACTAGTGTTAGTGGCAACGGCTGCTGATGAGCCTGGCAGCAAAGTTGCAGTAAAACAACAACCCACCACGAACAGAAGCACACTAGTATAAGTAGCAGCAGCAGTAGTAGAACAACAACATTTGATGAAGCTGCTCAGCTGCATCGTCATGGTAATGATCTGCAGTGCAGCCCTGGTACGAAACTTCCTGCACTGCACCAAGAAGAAGCATAAGCAACAACAGGAGCTGCTGCCACGCTGCAGCAGCTTTCCACTCTTTTTTATTTGCGCGCTCTCGAGAACAGAGCAGAGGCTCAGAGCTTTGTGGCAAACCAGCTTCAAGTAGCTGCTCTCTCTCTCTCTCTCTCTCTCTCTCTCTCTCTGCTAGACTAGCTTTCTGCCTTCTCTACTGTGAACTTCGCTGTCTGCTCTAGTGTACAGCTGCTCTACAGGACCAACTGCTGCTTGACAAAGCACAAAAAATTCTCCTCAACAGTGATTGACAATACACATCAGCTTAGAATTTGTTGGCAACAAAACCCCATCTTGGCCACCCAGCCGGGGCCATATTTTTGTTTGTCTGCCAAGCTGCTTGAGGTTATTGATAGATAGATAGATCAAAACTTAGGCTGGCTGGTGCTGCTGAATAATTAGTGGGTAGCTGCGAAATCTTATCAATTGTGGACCTGGCCTGCCTCGTTCCTGACCCTGAAATTGTTAGCCAGAATATATAATTTCTCCAACAGAAGAAGATATATAGGATCTATGAGCACTTGGGAAAAAGAAGATGATGAAGAAGCTCCTCATGGAGAATTGCAGTAGAAAATTCTTGAATTTACCCATTTGTTGATCAGCAAGCACATGAGCTTGGTGCTAAAGGATCCCAAAAGGAATTGATAACTGGCGCTCCAGATGATGATCAATCCATCATTAATGGCCTTATTTTAAGCCCTTTTTGAGGTTTTGAATCCCTAGGTAGATTCATGGAGAGACCATTCAAGCTAACCAGCATGTTTGAGTCGGTTACCAAGCATAACCGTAAGTGACAATTGAGATGCCCTCTTTTCATCTGCATAGAGAGCAGTTATGAAATCTTCATCCAACCCAAGGTTTTTTTCCTTCAATTTTGTGGTTTCAAAATTTGGGATTTTTTTTCAATTGCATTTTTCTTGGAATTTACTTTCTTTTGTAATTCAAAAAATCTCAAAATGTTTTGTCACCACAGTGCAAAATTTGCCCAACAAAACAAGCTGATCCAAACAGCAAAGGGTTACACAACTATGGGGGCAATGAGAGCCCAGGGTGATACCTTGTGGGAACTAGTAGGTTGGTAATGAAGTGGAGGCCAAAGGTTATGGGTTATAACTTATGACCGAGAGCCAATCAGAGCATGTTAAGATTCTGACAAGGGATGGTTATTTAATAATGACAATGTAAAATGAAATATGCATATGAACAATGACAAATTTCTCTGAAACATGTAAAATGCCTCTGCATTTTAAGGAGATATTATTATTCAATATAATGTACCATGCTTTATAACAAAAAAACATTTAAGCCTTAGCCTGTCATCATATTGGTTCAAATTGTGACATGCCCAAAATTATCCACATCAAGCTGATGCCTATCATAATACCTTGGCCGCTTCAAACACATGTTTGTAAATTAATTGATTAATTTTGAGGATTACATTTCAACAAATGATACATTCCCAAATATTCCATCAAATTCTTTATTTTCCCTCAGAAAAGAAAATTCTGAAAAAATTATTTGTTGAAAGTTTCAACATTTCTGAAAATGCTTGAATTAGTGTTGAACTGGCCCAGGTATTACAATATTTGCACACAACAAAAAGCTTTTCATGTGCACTTAATCAATTTTTTTTTGGGTTACACAAGAGTTTTATTGTGCATCAAATTGCTTTTGTACAAAAGTGTTTACGAAACAATTGTGCAGTACAAAACTTTTAGGAATCACTGTTCCAACAAAACCATCATGCATACAAACAAAAAGTATAACTGGATGGGAAAGTTGGGCAAGTGAACTTTTTCAGCAACTAAAGTTTCATTAAAAAAAACAATGTCTTTTTCAAGCAAATGAACTTTTTTATCTTTAGACGATCTGACAGTTTGTAGGCAAGAAAACATCGTGTGATTCAAAACGAATGTTGGCTAGACAAAAAATAAAAACTTTTACCAAGTTCCAGTCCATTTTCCACTTAAACCAAGTTAAAAGGTCCAAAAGTCCCGAGTTCAAAAGTACATAAGTCTGGACTCATTTTGCAATTTTGGCATGCAAATATGATATATCATACATGCCACATAAAATACATAGAATCACCCGATATTGGACATAATTTGTGCATAACATGGCAGGTGTGTATTATGTGCAATTAGGTCTCAATCTAGCCTTCTAACCCCATGGTAGGCATCTCCCCTCTATCTCTCGTGGGTGAGATGCCAAACATACTCTCCCAAGGAGTATGCCTAACATTGATAAAGCACTCCAAGGTTTTTCTTCTTTGTATCTGAAAGCACCTTCCACATGGAAAATGCTTTCATCAATTGAAGGGACCTTTCATCATTGGTGTGAGAACTAATGTTGTGTAGGTACCTGGATTCAAGTGTTAGAACCAATGGTTATGGATCTAGATATCAAAAACCTAACCTAACTAGATTCAAAAACATAAAAGTCAATGTAAATTCTTACCCATTGAATCATCAATCATGGTAGAACTGAGGTAAAACATAGAATCTTCTATTTGCTCATTTTCATTAGACAAAACCCCCAAACAACTCCTCAAGTTTGAATATTTCAAATGGGTTCAAGTATTAAGTTTTATGGTTTCATGTGCGTGTTAGTTCATACTTGGTATTTAAGGTATATATATATGTATAACTTTCAATTGAGGTATAAAACTTATCCCCACTTTTTTCATTGCTTATTTGATGAGGCACATTGTTGTTGGTTACTTTAGTGATTTACAAATTGGGTTTGGATGTACCAAACACAAACAAGAAAATATGTTTCCTCAATATTAATGTAGAGGAAATGATTCACAACTTGTTTTACAACAAGAAAAATGATTCTTTTATCATTGTATCAGTATAGGCTTTTGATAACTTTAATTCCTTGAAGTGTAAAACCACTCCTATTGAATATGTTACAACCCTAAGTCTAGACTACATCCATAAGCACATCCTCTTTAAAAAATCATAAACCTTATACCCAGTAACTTTCTTGCTTAAACAAAACAATAATACCCTTATTTGCAAGTTTTGGCATTTTCCAACAAACAAAACCTTTATTTGAAGGTTATATGACATTTGTAAAACATATAACATTTGGGACTGTAAGTTTTTAAAAAAATACATACTCACACAACATTAATGCAATTCTTTTGCCATTTAAATAAAAACCTTTTGTATTTTAAGATGTAAAAACCTAGAAAGGATCAACCACATCGAAAAGATCTATTGTTTCCAAAATCCCAACATGCATTATATTAATGAAAACCTATATTCCCTTGGCCTTCATAAGGTTCTCAATTTATGCAACACAAGTTATTGTTGTGGTTCACATGGCCACAAACCACATAACCCCTTTTAGTTAGCCCTTCAACAATTGTGTTTGGTCTTATGTAGAACTTCAAAAAAGGAGGGTTTAATTCAATGTTAATCCCCCCCCCCCCCCCCCCCCCTCCTTCTTTCTTTTTTTCTTCTTTTTTTTTTTTTTCTTTTTTCTTTTTTTTTTTTTTTTTTTTTTTTATAACACTAAACTTTATTTTTTCTTAATATTATATAAAAA
>Ga0116231_10008047_pt1 | contig 18780 bp, 21 predicted proteins | sample S1TSphgellanicum_2_FD_89695 | JGI IMG/M metagenome (GOLD analysis project Ga0116231, IMG submission 89695) | Host-associated microbial communities from peat moss isolated from Minnesota, USA - S1T2_Fd - Sphagnum magellanicum MG | ecosystem: Host-associated > Plants > Peat moss > Unclassified...
TCCCCTTAATTGGGACGGACAGTAGCTAAAAGAAAAAAAGTTTCCCCAAAATTCGTCCCGTCATCAAGCCGGACGGACATTTCATCCATCCCCTTAATTGGGATGGACAGTAGCTAAAAGAAAAAAAAGGTGGTCTTGGTCAATACAAAAAAAGAAAAAAAATTGATTCTGGGTTGTCCAAGGCCTAAATATTTTTTTTCTGGTCTTCCCCTAAATCCGTCCCGTCATCAAGCCGGGCGAACATTTCATCCGTCCCCTTAATCGGGACGGATAGTAGCTAAAAGAAAAAAAAAGGTAGTCTTGGTCAATACAAAAAAACAAAAAATAAAATAAATTTAGGCTGTCCAAGGCTTAAATATTTTTTTTCTAGTCTACCAAATCTTTTGCCTCAAAAAATCAAATTGCCCCTGATTTCTTTTTTATCTGGAGTCAGTTACATCTGGGGAAGTTACATCTGGAGAAGCTCCTCAAAAAATCAGACTGCCCTTGATTTCTTTTTTCTCTGGAATCAGTTACATCTGGGGAAGTTATGACTGGAAGAATTTTCTAGGCACTGCTCGGACAGACAGACAGACAGACACCACTGTTGCTTTAATATATAAGATTGAATTGTTATTTATTTACAAGGTAATTTTATAATAAATCAATTTTTTTTGGGATATTGGGTCTTATTGAAAGTTCACTTTATTAACAAATATCACTTCATTCATTAACATAACAAAATATTTTTACTTAATTATATAATTGTATAGTGCTACTCACAATGATAATATGTGGCAACTTTGAGTAACAATATTATTGTGCAATACATTTGCAATTTTAGATGTTGAATACATTGCATGGACAATCAATGTAAATACAAGAAAAAAAAAAAACATTATAACCAAATATAATCATCCAACACTTTCAATTACAGCATTTTTAAATCACCTTTATCTCAATATCATGTCCCATAATGATCATTGAATCAACATTCAAACAATGTAAAAGGCCAAGTAAAAAAATGCATATATAATGTATGCATTATATCCACCTCCAATTTTTAAAAATTACAACAATTTATGATTCACAAATTGATCACATTTGGACAAATGCATCACATCATGAACAATGCATATAATTAATTAGGTGTTCTTGAAGCATATTCGACATATCACAAACCAATCTATTTTGGTCTTAAACTTTTAAATTATGTGCACAATAGTTCAATATCATAAAAATGTCAGGTTTAATAGATTTTGATGGAATAGATATAAAAACATTTTGTGACAACACATTTAGTGGTGGGGTAGAGAGATGATTACATAGCTAAAATGCTTGTGCTTCTTCATTCTTTTGAGAAAGATATTATGCCATTCTTGTATGGAATAGAGATGCATACACACATCACATACCACTTGTCAAATCTTGGAGGTGGTGGGGATCTTTAAAAAAAGGACCTTGGGGTGTTCAAAAAGTTAAAAAGAGCACAAAAGTTCCCTTTAACATAAACAAGGAATAACTTATCTAGTCCATTAAGCAAATTCTAAAATAAAGGTGGGACAAGGAATGTACTTGGATCGCAAGGTAGAGAAGGTATAATTTGCTCTACTTGCATATTAATAAAAGGGTGGATAATGAATTTTCTCCAATCACACAAAAGTTGAAAATTCTCGTCTTCCTCCCAACTATTGAGGCCAACCCATGGGCCACACAAAAGTTCGGATAAAAACCATGGTTGCACAATAAATAATATATAATCTTATTGTGTTTATTCACTCAATTTATTCATTCTATCTATCTATCTAGATGTGATTTGATGATTCAATTAACATAATTATCTAAGAGTTGTTCTTCCTAATGTTGTTTATAATCAAAATATAGAACATATGTCTTAATTAATATATAATAGTAGAATTAGATAGATTCCTAGAAGTTTTTCATTTTTTGTACCTTGTTTTTGCTATGTTCAAAGGCTCTATGCTTTCTTTGCTCATAAAAAAAGAAAAAAGAAAACAGAAAACAAGTGACTCATCACCTGACACCTTTGGCCATTACATCTGATGGAACCATGTTTAGGTAACATGGTTAGGTCAAATAGGCTCTTTCTTTTATTATGGTAAAAATAACTGATTCATGGTGTAAGGGCTCTACCTAGAAAGTTTAAAAGAAATTCATGAGAGATGGATAGATGGAAAAGGGTGAACATAGTTGCGTATATAGAAAGCAAAAAGAAAAAGGCGTTGCCTACCAAGGCAAGGATATTGTGTTGAGATTCATTATAGAGTATAGCAGCTTAATGGATTTTGGCCCCTAGGTAATAATAGGCCTATTTTTATATGAGGATTTTTGAAAGATGATATTTTGGCTTGTGTTGAAACTTGAGATTAGTTATAATAGAGTTATAATCTCTTGAAGGATTTTGGTTTCTTTTCGAGAATGTTTTTGAAGATTATATTTTTGCATGGTGAAATATTTGAGTTTTCATAGTATTCTTCTTTTGCCTTAAGATACTTTTCAATGTAAATGGCAAGGCCATGTGACACACCCCTTGTTTTTGTTTTTAAAAAAATGCAGCCTAGAGAAAAGAGGAGCTAGGGTTTCCAGATGCCACCAACCCACTAATATAGTAGAGACTAAGGTCTCCAGTTGTCACCCATAGATTGGTTCCTAGTCCAAGCCAAATTTAGTATTTAGAATCCTATGCTCATGCCCAAGTCTCTGGGTGTGATGTAGCCAAAATGGAGATGATTCATTCCATAGGAATATATAGCCAAATTTGGCTAAAAGAGGCTGAATTTGGCTACAAGATACATATGAAAGTAAAAAGAAAAGTTTAAGACATCCTTCAATAGTTTTTGGCTACACATCATCATACTTGAACCATGTACAGAAATTTGGATATTTTTCTTAAATTTTGGTCAAATTTTTGGCTACTGAAAATCTCAAAAAGCACTTTATTTTAGCACTTTTAACGGTTTAGGGTTTAGGGTTTTAGCTCTTTTTTTTTGGGTGGGGGGGGGCTATTTAGAGCCAGCAACAGAAAGGCTGTGTGACCGACCATCAGCATCATCATCATGATTTCCATCACCATTGCTCACTAGAATCTAGGGTGTTGTTTGTGTTTGTGGGGCCAGATCGGGTTGGATAAAAAATTAGCAGTGTGGGTGTCAAGTTGCAGCTGATCTTGTTGTTGTGTTTGACTAACTTGCTGTTTGTTTGTTTGTTTCTTGTTGTTGTTGTTGATGATGATGTGGTCCATATGGGTCATCAGTTTTTCTGACCGTCCAGATACCCTTGCTAGCTTTTCTTTGATGTGAATTTGATGTGTTGGTGGGTGTTGGTTGTTGCCAAACAAGAAAAAAAGAAAAAAGGGTGGTGGTGTTCGTTGTTGTTGTTGTTGTTGTATCATCAGGGTGGTGGGAAAAGAGAAGACTGAAGAAGAACAAGAACAAGAACAAGCAGCAGCTGCAGCAGACAAGAACAAAAAAGCTTTCAATTCTGCTGGAGAAGAACTGGGGTCCTGCTTTTCTCAACTTCTACTACAATTTGGAGCTTTCAGCTTTGGAAAAGTTTTGAAGAGAAAGAAAAAGGTTTGGTTTCAAGAGAGTTTTGTTTTGGAGCTGACTTTTTTGGAACCCATATAATTTCGAAGTGCCCATTGAAGGAGCTGGGGAATGTTGATGATGGTGGTGGTGGTGGTGGGGCATGGATGATGATGTCTTTGTTGTTGTGGTTTCTACTATGAATTTCTGTGTGCCTCAAGATAATAGAGCTAGTGGTTGGGTTTGTATTGTTGGTTTCTCTGGTGAGAAACATGAGCAAGCTCTTGAAATTTTTTTGCTTCATTTAGGTTGTTGCTGCTAGTGAAGCTTTTGATCCCAAATTTATATTTTGTTGTGCTGTAGAATTTGGAGCTGTTTTGATGGCCAATTTCTTTACTCGCTTACTTGTTGCTGTTGTTGTTGGGTATATGCATGAATCCATCCATTAATCCCATTTCATGTACTCTTCCTTGGAAGATTGGGTGGGAGATAGTGAGCTCAGAAAATAGTAGTAGTTCAGGAGATTTTGGTTTCATGCACAAAGTGTGTGATTACAATGTGGAGACACTCTGAATTTTTGGTGATCTGATGTTGTTCTCTTGTGTTTGCAGCTTGGGCAATTCATCCCCTCCCACAGAGGGAGTTGAATCAGCTGCCATGCTTCCCACTGTGGCTATGAGTGTAGAAGCAGGAGCCCAAGTACGAGCAATTGCCGGTGGCAGTGGCACTTCTTTCTCTCACATATCACATGCTGTATGTTTTGCCCTTTTCCAACCCCCTGATTCTTGTGGTTAGGTTTCCTATGTCTCTACCCCAGGACAATGGCATTGGAAATTATTTGTAAATAGATTCATACTATCTCTGCCAGAAAAAGATTCACCCTTAGGGTTACTGCTGCCTCCTGGATGGAGTTTTTCAACATTTCTGTGGTTGTTGACAGAGTGTAGCATCTGAGAGTGTTGAACTGTTTGGTGAGGTTTTGCTTCACAGAGCTTGAGGGAAGAGTGTCAGTGAATCTGTGCACAATCTGAGCTCAGAAACCTTGGTACAAGTTCTGAATTCATCAGGTAGTTTTTGAATTTGTGTTTGAAGCCACCTGAGCTGAGACATGTTGGGAGAGATGGATTTTGCAGAAACTGGGTCGGTACCATCTTCAGCAAGTGAAGGCAAGTTGTCTAGGCCGGAATATCATCTGTTCTTTGCATCCATTGCAGAAAAGTGGTGCTGAATCTTCAATAAACCTACAACCCGATGCAGCAAGCTTTGGGACACTTTTGTGTAGTAGTGGCAGTCATTCTTCCAGGACATGGGAGTCATTTGCAACAGCGCAAGGTGTTGGATCATCCATAGAACAAAGTAATGGTACAGGGAATGGTAGTGTTGCTCAACGATTGAAAGACAAGGGAGATCCCAGAGGTGGCCGATCTGAACTCCCTTTTTTTTCTTTTTCTTTTTCACTTTTAACCCCAGTTGTAAAGAGGACGTGGATCTAGTAGCAAAGCAGAGAGGAACTATCATCATTGTGTTATGTCAAGGTCAGTATGTGCAAGGGGATGTTAGCTATGTGTATCTGTGAAATTGGACTGATGGAGAAAAACATGGTTGATGGATAGATGACAAGATGCTAGCTGCTGTGGACATGGGTACAAATTCTTTTCACATGGTGGTTGTGCGGGCAGACAAACAAGGCCATTTTGAGCTAGTTGACACATCCAAAGAGGATGTGCGGCTGGGGAGTGGAAGCCCAGACATCAGCTTAATCACCCCAGATGCTGAGGAGCGTGCACTGGCTGTGATCAAGCGCTTCAAGCAACTTGCAAAGATGCGGAATGCAGAGATGCGAATTGTAGCCACTTCAGCAGTTCGAGAAGCAAGGAACAGGCGCACATTTGTAAGACGAATGCTTGAGGTTGCAGGAGTGGAGATTGAGGTTTTATCGGGACAAGAGGAGGCATGCTTGATTTATCAGGGTGTGTTGCAAGCCCTTCCTGTGTACGACAAGACAGCGTTGATAGTGGATATAGGTGGTGGCTCCACAGAGTTTGTGCTCGGAAAGGCTGGCAAGCCCCTGTATGCGACTTCATTGAAACTAGGGCATATTCGTCTGTCAGAGCAATTTCTAGGGTTGGGTCGTAGTAAAGAGGAGCTGAAAAAGGAACAGGTCAGTATGTATGCTTGACCAATTTCACCAAATTCTCCTATCCATGTTGTTCTTTGGAGATGGACATGCCACTCCACTTTGAGCTAAAATAGCCTTCTGGGATTGTCTGGTCTTCAAAGTTAGAAATCATTGACACGAGAATTGACTGTCAAAACAGATTGAGGAACTGAGGCGACACATACGAGTTATATTGGCAGATTCAGGTGTAATTGAGAACGTGCAGAGCACTCAATTTGAGGTTGCAATTGGAAGCTCAGGCACCATAGAAAGTATTGAACAGATGATTCATCACACAGCTCTCAGCACAGAGTCTCAAGCACTCGACTCAACTACTTTACGTGACCGTGAGTTCACTGCTGACGAGCTTGGCATGGTGGTAAAGAAGGTGATAATGAATTTTTTTTCTACCTTGTCCATCATCAACACTTTGTTTGAAGGATGTTCAGGAAACTTGAGCTAGGCATTTTTGAGACATAGGTGCATGTCTCAAGGATGGTGGTGTGGGGTTGACTGAGTTTTTATGACTGAGGTTTATTTGTTTGCATGTGGATTTCTGGATTTATTCCTTGTCAGGTGTGCAAAGCAAAGACTGTAGAGCAGCGAATGAAAATCCCAGGTTTGCCTGAGAAGCGTGCAGATGTGATAGTTGGGGGTTCAATTATTTTGGAAGAGATTTTCCTGGCCTTGGGCATTGAGAAGATGAAGGTGTCACCATACGCTTTGCGTGAGGGTGTTATTGTCGATACCCTTGCTGAGACTTTTGCCAACTATAGACCAGGCTTCAACATACGGCGCATCTCAGTCATCAACCTTGCCAGGAAATTCAACACTGACCAGCGCATGGTGTCAGCCCAACATTCAGCTCGCCTTGCCAAGGTTAAGAAGCACCTCCCCAGAAGACTGTGTTGATCTGTCTGATTTTTTGTATTGCCTGTTTACTGATGGGCAGATAGATTGCATATAGTAATCAGATTTTCTCTCAATACCAAAGCTTGTACCATAAACTCTGAATATGTCCGAAGTAAACATTATGATGTGGCTGCAGGAAATCCTTGAAGGCCTCCAGACATGCAAACTGGGAGGAAGAGATTGCTTGTCGGATGTGTCCTTACTCCTACAAGATGAGGATAAAGAGCTGCTGGAAGCAGCCACCATCCTCCACTATGTTGGGATGTTCATCAACCACAAATCTTACCACCGACACTCCCACTACCTTATCAAGGTTTTTTTTCTTGACTTTTCTTCAATCTTTTCAAGCATTCCTGCAAAAGAACCCATGGCCATGAAAACTGGGGATATGCAGATACATCTCCCAGAGATGAATACTGGGCTTTGGGTGTCTATTCTCATGAGAGAAATGTCACATGTGAACTCACTTTCAAAACCATTTACAATTCATGTCAATGCTCAATTTGCTGGTGATGTGGTTTTGGGTTTGTTTTGATGTGGTTTGGGTTGTTTTTGGTCACAGAATAATGAGCATCTACTGGGCTATAGCCCCTTGGAGATAGAGGTACACTAATCCCTCAAACCTGTTCATGAAAACACTCTTCCACTCTGTACTAACAGTCCTGATTAACCAGCAGTCATAATCCAAAATGATCAACTTAGACACTATTTATTATAATATGTATGGAGAAGTTCTCGCTAGTTATGAAGCTATATTTGATTACATGGAGAAGTTCATGTACCTAATGAATTGGGGAAAGAGCCAACAAAAGAAGTTATGCAAAGTCCCAATTGCAGACACACACAGAGAGACATACTGGGATGGTAAACACATCTTGTTACAGTATTTTGCAGCCTCAAATTACCTTGTAACAGATTTACTTCTTTGGTTTAGCAGATAATTGCACTGCTTGCGAGATACCATCGAAAGAAGGTGCCAACCCTGAAGGATGAAGACTTTGCAACGCTGCCTGAGGAGGTAGGTTTACTTGGTGATTTTCCTTGCGATTCATGTCTAATGGGATGAGATGCAGGCCATCAGCTTTACTGTGGGTGTTGCATATCCTTCCCTCATTATTAGCTACCTTGCAAAGTGGGTGTTGGGCAAACAGACAATCTTTCTTAGTTGAAAGCTGCTGAAGATATACGTAGGGTGTGTGCTTTTAACCTGAGAAGTTTTTACTGGCTTGAATTGGCTTGAATTGCAGGTCCAAAAGAAGGTCCGGGCAATGTGTGCTGTGATGCGCATTGCAGTGGCATTGGATCGCTGTGACACCAGTGCCATTGAACATGTCCATGTCTACCAGCAACCTGAAAGTGTCATGCTTGTGAGCTCCCTCCCCTCTGTATCAAATCTAATCAGGCTGCATCTTCTGGAAAGCTTCTTTTTGCCCTTCTTGACCATTGATCTTGCCTCTTTACATGTTTTTAATTGCACTCAATTTCTTGCTCTCTTTCTAGAAGCACAAAATTGCTAGAGCTAACCTACCCATCATCTCTCTAAGGGAAAGTTGTATTTGTGGCTTTGGGGAATCACACCACCTTCCACATATCTTCTATTTGTAGGCTGTGGTGCCTGCTGTTGATTCTTCAGGAGCGCTGCGTGACGTCTCTCTCGAAGTATGGGCAGCACGCACAGAGCTTCCTTATTTTGAGAAGGTTGGTTTTGACCCAACCCTTAACCTTTAGGGTCATTTAGGGTCTATTTCAGCTTGGATGTTTCAGATTTTGACTTCAGCATCTTGGATGTTTCAGCTTGAAATTTCAGCATTTTGGATGGCATGAAGAGACAGCTGTTTGCAGAAGATGCAGTTTTTGGCATCAACCTTTTCCTTTCACTGACTTTCTGTGGGTGAATGGCAGATTTTCAAGCGGAAGCCATCTATCATGGTTGCTGATGAAAATGACCTGGAGTTTATGAATACAGATCCAGTTTCTTTCAGCCTGAGTTCTTAGAATCTTCGTCACAGTGCTCTCTCCTTCAGATGCACATTTGTTACGAAGTAAATTGTGGAACCATCCAGGTTTGCAGCATTTTGGTACTTTTCGGTATATGTAAATTTCAATGTCCTTGACTGGAGAAGAAGTCTGCACATTAGGTTTGATTCACAGACATTATATGATAAGAGATCACACAGCCTATGGCACTTGGGCTTCATGTAGGTAGGTTTCTGCAGTTTCAATGTGATGGGACCCAGAATCTGTAGCTCTAGAAATCTGTATTTCTTTGTGCTTGATACTTTGTATTTGTATTTGTATTTTATCAACTTGGGAGAATCACAAGCAAAAGATTTTGTGCAGTGAATGTGAGTAGACCATCATCATCCACCTTTCATGCTCATTACTTGCTCCACTCGGTCTTCTTCATCAGCTCCTTCCAACAGTAGATAAGTATACACAATAATCTGCTGAAAATTCTGGGCAAACAATTATACAGAAAGTATTGGGAGAATTTTTAGTTGTGATATATTTTGATGGCAACCTTATATTCATGAGTACCCTTCAAGCGGGAACAATATCATGTCTACACCTTAGGACCTACTAGGGGCTACCTAAGGTCTACCTAAGGAGCTATTATGGGACTAATCATGTAGGGGCTACTTAAAGAGTTACTTACAGGGCTATCTATATCACACTTAGGGGTTACCTAGGTGCTATCTAAATAAGGGCTATCAAAAGCCTTCAAGGAGTTACATAGAGATTACATAAGGTAATCAAAGGGCTTCAGATGAACAATGGAGGACAAATACATTTCATCAAAATCTTGCATGCAATTAACACCAAAATAACAATGAATTGCAATCATTCGATATTTTTGAAATGCCCAAAAAAAATTTAACATTTTCACGAAAACATACAAATTGCACAATTTCCTATGTGTCAAGATTTTTAAACATTCAAGCCATATGATATGTGACATTATTTATTCATTTTGGGTTCAAATATATGATATCTCGGTATTTTGAAAGTTTAGGATTCATTTATAAACCATACGACTACAACTTTAAGAGGAATAATTTAAAACATAAACATAGATATGGCATTAAAATACATCATACTAAAAACATTAGGTGGTGATTGCCCCTCATTCACAAAAAAATCAAGATATTTTATCATCACTACATCAAAACACTGTGTATATTATTTCACATATCATTATATTTGTAGTGATATAACATTAGTGTATACATGATTAGGTAGGAAAATTGAATTCATGGCTTTTACCATTAACAATATTTTTGGTCATAATAATTTATATCATTCATCATGTTATTTGTATGATTATATAATTGGGAAAGACAATTATTTTTATTGTTACATCTAAGATATAATTAAATAATAGGTATAAACTTAAGTTAGAAGCCTAGGTAAGTAGGTAAACTAAAGTAGGTAGGTAGGTTTAAGTAAGTAGAATCTTATTGACTCTATTGGTCACAAACATATTTTATTAGTTCATCTCAAGTGGTATTTGCACTTTGAATATTTCTAATGAATGTATTAAAGGTAAACAATTCTTTGATATACGTTACAATGTTGAATTTGTTGACAAAGGATATGAGATAAATTTCATCACAAGGAAACACAACATTATCCCACATCTTTTGTCCATTGCAAAAATAGCCTACCTATTTACCAAATTTCCTACTACAAATGATCCACATACCTAACTTAATGTGAGCCTAAATAAAATAAAATATATGTAAGTAGGTATAAATATGTATCCTAGCTAATTTACCTTGCCTTATAATTCACCCACAATCCATTTGCTTAGAAAGATTAGTTGTTATTGATTGCATCTCAATTTGTAAATATGTCCAATGGAGGAAATGACAATAGTCATGTAATCATAATAATTATTACGAGGGATTTTACATGTCACATTATGACTACATGACTACGTTTGAGCACTAGTAATAAAATGGTCAAGTCAAGAATTGGTTTTGGTGTAGTGTATGTGAATTAAAAAGTAAATTTTTAGCACATTCCTAACATCTTAAAGGCTCATCAATATGTGTAATTGGGCCAGTAAAGTATTCAAAATATGCATATCATATATACATATTAAATTTCAATAGTTGTTTCTTATGCAAATAATTCTACTATAGTAATTCTACGCATATAAGAGGTATTTCCAATGGCAAGACAATAATTGTGTGTTGTATAATACTACCAAAATATTACTTATAATCGTATGCATGTAAATATTTCAACATTTTTGTTATGTGCTTGTTCATATTACAAGATTGTAGCTTTAAATTTTCATTACCCCATATTTATTTATTTTATGTGATATTTTGTTCCAAAAATTGCTTAAAAAAACTAGAATACAAATAGTACTTTCATAACACTTAAACAAATTGTGACCTAGGAAATGACATTCGCAACATCTCCCACATCAAAAAAAAATTGTAAGCCAAATATGATATGAGAAATTTAGGACTTGCATCCAAATACCTAGGCATTGAAATAGAACATCATCCAAATGGTTTTTTTGTGGACCAATCAACCGATATTCTAATTAACATACTTGAGGAATCAAGTCTAGTAGATTGTAATCCTAGCACAAACCCTTTGCCTAAAAATACAAAACTTCAAAAAGATACCAACACTTCTTATGTTGATGCCACAACTATAGATCTCTAGTTGGCAAGTTAATATTCTTGACCAACACTAGCCCAAACATATACTTTGATGTTAACCTCGCTAGTAGGTTCATGGAACAACCAAAAGAAGCACACTTAAAAGTTGTGAAGTTTACCATTTAATATTTGAAGGGGACCCATAAACTAGGCCTTTTCTACAAAAGAAGTTCAAATCTACAACTTTCAAGCTTCATAAATGCAAATTGGGCTATGTACTTAGACAAAAGGAAATCAATAAAAAAATGTGTGCTCACATTAAGCAACACTCCAATCACATGGGTCAACAATAAACAAAACATCATATTTCTTTCTTTCACATAGTCAAAATTTTGATCTTTAATATTGGAGGCAACCATGGAGGGCATATGCTTACAAAATTTCATATCTAGAATCAACCTCCCTATCATTATTCCTATTACAATCTATTGTGACAACCAAAGTATTATTAAACTTAGTAAACATCCCATTTACCATAGTAGAACTAAACATTTTTCTTTCCAACAACTTCTAAAGAAACAACTTCTATCCATCTAGTTCCTATCCTCTAGTGAAGAGCTAGTAGATATCCTTGCAAAATTGCTAAAATCATCCAAATTTGCTCATTGGAAACCTCTAGCCATGCCCTCCCACCCCCCCCCCCCCAATTTATTTTTTTCCTTTTTTTTTTTTTTTTTAGCCAATATGTAAGCAACAAAACCTTCCACTACTACCCATCAAAAGAGGTTTATTTTCAATTGCAACCTAGAGGAGCAACACATCAAGATCATAAGCAAGCCAAACACACTAGTATTGTGACCATCAAGTTGTTATTAATACAAATGCCATAGTTTTTCACACTTCTTGGGATGGTATCACCTCCACTTTGGTGACATGCCAATTAATGATGTTGTAATATCAATGAAAAAACTATTGTTGATGCATCTAATCCTACCACTACAATGATTCATGTGTTTGTTGGATCAACTAAAAGAAATGAAACAACAGAAACCATACTTAATCATAATATGTGAACATAATAAATCATTGATCAAGAGCACAAGACTTGAAACAACCAACCACATAATGACAATCTATAACATTGGCAAATATCAAGAAAAGAATTTTTCAAATATATATTTGGTAAAACATTCATTGATCATTTTGCTACAAACTTATGCAATATGCAAACATGGTTATTAAAGGTTGTGAATGTGTGTGACAATGATCAAGAGAACAAAAAAAGACATATTGGTGTGCAAGAGATTTCTACCTATTATGTTAGTTCTTCCCAAAATTTGGATTAAGTTGCATCTTCATAATGAAAGCTTTGATCATGATCTCTACACCACCAATAATTTGCCTTGTCTCTGTCTCCTTCATTTTTTCAAGAGTTCTTTCATCCTTTCAATTAATCACTTTAAGTAAACAAATGCACTTGCCATGGCAACTTCACCAATCATGACCACTTTCAAGATCAACATTTATTTCAACAATAATGTGCATTAACCTTGTCAATCATAAGAAAGAAGATCAAACAAAACCCAAAAACCCCTAAACCCCACTAAAATGCATAGACATGCAAAGACTTCAACAAGGGGCACAAAACAAACATGAAAGTAATTACAATATACATTTACAACCTTCATTGTGAAAAGTTTAGTACCATGCACAAACAAGAGATTGAAACAACTTAATTAGTATTTATTCAAATGTTTACTTTAGAAACATACTCCATTAAATGCACATCTCGCATCACTTTTGCTTCATTAAATGACCAAAATCATAAAATCCCAGTTCTTCTCTTGGATCCCCCATTCTTTCAAAAGTTTGTATTCATCTACGCTATGATCAACATGTATATGAGAATCAATTGGACCGCTCCTACTTTAGGTGTCCTATGTGTCTGGTATTTCACCAATGGACACATGTGCCTTACTACCTCACCAACCTCATTGCTTGGTATGTGGGAGGGGGAGGGGGGGGGGTGTTGGAAACATGTCTTTCATCCCTTTCAACAATCATTAAGGTTATTTTACTTAATAGGGTTTTATTTTTTTAGGTTTGTAACATTAAACCTTCTAGAACCTTCTTGGGTTAATTATTCATTTATTATCAAAATCTTTATATTGTATATTTAACCAAAAGCTCTTACCCTTATTGATCTATTTTTCAAGTAAAAGATCAATCTTGTGATTACAACTTGCCTATGAGTCAAGTTTCTACAATACCTTGAGTTTATGAAAAGAATATAGTAAGCCAATGATAGTTGTTGTTTCTCAACAACTTTGGAATTTGATTTTTGAAAATTGTCACACTCCTTATTTTTCAACATTCCCTTTTGGTAATCAATTTATTTGAAACCATAATGGTAGGTGTGGTTATCATTAAATAATTAGACAAAATGAAAAACAAGGGGTACAAATCATATCACATCTAATAAAGTCACCAAAAAAAAAAGCTTTTCAAGATTTCAAACTCTTGTTTTATTGTCACTTTCCCATTTGAAGAAGGCCTAACCCCAATCTATCAATGGTATAGGATAACCAACAAGAGATATACACTTTACTTCACCCAAGATTTTGAAACTTTGAGGATGCCTCTTGATGTTTTTTTATGAGGTTTTGTATTTGAAAACCTCGCTCAATAGGTTGTTGTGCTTTTGTAGGAATGCAAAATACAATTTGTGATAAGCACATGAAATGTTGATACTTTCTTCAAACTCTTGCCAATGAGAATGACTACAAAACTAGCATTATGCTAATGTTGCATGTGTGTGAAAAATGGCACCAAATCCCTTATCAGTTATCAAAGTGGTTCTTTACTTTCATGATTATTGTTCTAAAAAACTCAAAGAGTCATTTCCAAAATATAACCACCATTCTTTTTTTCTCTTTAAAAAAATATACATAATGAAAGAACTATTCTTCAACAGGTATATGAAAATGAAAGAATTGCCTGGAAACCACAATTCTTTGCTAATTTTTTAATGAAAATTGCAAGTCCTATATGATTTTGAAAAAACCACAGTTGGAGGTCCTTTATATTTTATATATAAGCCGGAATCATGGGTTCTTTGATATTAAAATTTCAAAAAGATAGAACTAGGGTTTATTAACAAAATTATATACTTAACAACACAACATTAGTTAGAAATAGATGAAACCTTATACTTTCTGTCAATAAAGTTTGTTAGATTAGATCTAGATCAAATTAAATTAAATGAAATCTAGTTAGCCAACACCTTTATCATGGATTAATGGTGTTCTTTTGTTCTTAATCGAAGGTGCTCAACAACACTAATTTGTATATATCCTTCTTTTTTTCTCGATCATTTCATTATTATATTATGAATAATATCATGTTTATCATGGTATTAGAATGTGGTTCATGTCCTTAAGCTTGAAAGGTGACATTAGTCATTGTTTAGTATACAAAAGTCAAACACACTTGTGGATGCAAATAGTATATGTTTTCTTGTTAGTCATGGCAAATGACCAGGATGAAGTGAACAATGGGCAAAATGTAGGTGGTCTAGCTAGTGGTGGTTAGACCTCAAGTAATGTTTTTGGTACACTTAACACCACCACAATTGTTGTTGATTAAAAAAATCCTAAAGTGTGTTATTAAACATAATAAAGTTTTAGATTTCTTTCCTTAAGACTCTAGCAGGTTAAAAGGAGAATCTAATTACCAAATATGGTCATTCACAATGATTCAAATACATGAAAGGTGTAGAATTTGGATGTATTATGTTAGTGTTGTGTCATCAGGTCTCATCATTGGAACTAAAACTAAAGGTAGGAAGCTTGCCTTGGACACCATTTCAAAATATGTCCAAGATTCTTTGATTTGGATCATCTAGTGTTACATCGATTCATATGAATGTTGGCAACATCTCAAGGGATAATATGAGTTGAACATTAGTTCACAATGGCTCATGTTGTTGCAGAGATTGGTAACATTTCAATAGGAAGAAAGTTCAATCATGGATAATTACTTGAAGGATGTCAAAAACATCATTGACTAGTTGGAAACTATATCTATTACTATTCCTAAAGATTTTTTTTCCTTGTTGTTTCATCGCTTGCCAAAGGAATATCAACTATTTAGGAACCTACTTACCAAGAATGATCTTCTTCCACCATTTGTAGATTTTGAATCTAAATTCTTGGACAAAGATATGCAAATCAAAATGGACTTGGAGAAGGAGATAACGGGTGACATGTTGTTTGTGAAGAGGGGAATGTTAAACAAAAAAAACAATAAACCACACTTTTCAAGAAGAAATACGCCAATGGATTGAAACCAAAAGCCAAGGAAGTGAAACCAAATTCAATCCCACAAGAAAAAAACATATTTTCCATTAATAAAGGTCAATCCTCCAAAGGAAAACCTTCATTTGATGACACATGCTTCTTCTATAGAGAGTGTGGACATTGGGAAGACGATTGTGAATTGAAGCAGACCATCAAACAAATGCAAAGTCTCAAAGTGAAGTTCAAATACATCAACCACAAACACTGAAGCCATCCATAAATTAATGTTGTCAAAAGAAGAAACCGGCTAAGTTACAAGACAACTTAGGATTAAACAACAACAAAACAAATGTTGAAAAAAGTTCTTGAAACTTACTTTGTTGAAACCAATGAAGTACTTACTCTTGAACCACTTATTGCTCATAGTAATTCATCCAATTATTTTTCCAGTTGTGATTTACTTAGACCTAAAGATACATCAAATTCCACATGGATCTTAAACATAGGTACAAACACAACATGTTACAAATAATGTGAACACCATATTTAATTTCAAATTTGTGATGGTTACACCAATGATTGTCGCAAGGGGTGAATCCCATAATGTTGCACACAAAGGAATTGTATTCATACAATTTCTTCATGGTGAAATTAAAAAAATTGATGATGTTCTCTACGTTCTTGGAATTAAGCGTAACCTCTTATTTAACAAATGCATATATGACCATGATTTGTTGTAGAGTTCATTAAATCCACATGTGTCATCAAAGAGATGAAAACTTGTAGCATTTTAAGCAAATACCATGTAATAGGAAAGAAAAGGCTTTATAGACTTGAAACAAAAATTCTTATGAGTGTCCATATATGTAGTGCCAAATAATCACAAGAGGTCAACTAAGCCTTGCTTTCGCAAAGAAGGCTTAAACATATAAATTTTCAATCACTTCATGAGCTAGCATAATCAAGTTTAATTTTAGGACTATCTTGTCTTCTTCATGTCAACTTCATTTGGGAGATCTATCAACTTGGAAAGCAAGCTCATTATAAAAACACATCCACAACAATGAAGCCTTTCCAATTGGTGCATAACAATGTTTGTAGTCCCATCATGCACCCAATTCATAATGGCACATGTTATTGTCACATTTTTTGATGACTACAATAAATGTATTTTAATTGTTCATCAAAACCAAGAATTGAGTTTTTGAAGAATTTTAAAAATTCAAAAGAATGGCTGAAACTATCATAGGTCAAAAGTTATAAATACTTTGATCTGACCATGGTGGAGAATATTCCTTCATGGAATTTCAACAGTTGCACATACAATGGTATAATGCATTAATGGTCATAACCATACACTCCTCGAAGTAATGACACAACTAAATGTGTTCATCTATGAAACAATGATATGTCTTCTTCATCAAGGCCACTTGCCTAATAGTCTTTGGTTAAAAGCCATCAAAATTGCATGTTATCTTTTGAATCACCACATCAAAAAATCATTCAAGAATCTAACTCCTCAACAAGAATTCAGTGGGAGAAAGCAAGATGTTTTTCATCTTCACACATTTGGCATTTGAGTGCATGTTCACATACTATCCCATCAATGTAGCAAAATGGATCCAAAAGCTTCAAAGTGCATTCTTTTGGGTGGGAACAAATCCACCAAAGGCTACCATTGTTATTGTCCATCCACTTGAAAGATCATCATTTTTCGAAACATCAAGATTGATGAATTTAAGATTCCTCTTTTAGATATCACAATTATAAAAAGTTCTTCCAATTTCAACTTGCAATATTGGACCATCAAATCAACACTAATCATCGAAATTACTACTCACCAAATAACTTATAATCCCTCTCTTGCTAACAATGCACAAAACAAATCTCTCACTAGCCCAAGTTTTACACCTTTAAAAAATGTATTTCAAATTAAATCATCGTACCTAGTACATTTTGAAATTTCATCTGTGCATGTTTTTTCACTCAAGCACAAACAAATAATTCAATTGAACCATCAAGGGTGTTCACCCATCAAATCAAATGACCTACATTTCAAGATGGAGTGAAAGATGGATCATGTCGTTCAACATGACTTTAATATCCTTTTGTATTATTAGATTAATTTATTGTGAACCTCAAAAAAGATCTCATTTATTAAGAAGTTGAATCCAATTTTAACTAGTGAGTTGCAATGGACAATGACATGAACAACATCAACAAAACAAAGACTTGCACTCTTGTTTATTTGCCATTGAGGAAAAAAAATCACATGCAAATGAATTCGCAAAATGAAACCTAGAATGATGGAATAAATGGTGGTCCAGATTGGTTTAAGGCAAGATTTGTGGCTCGAGGGTGCCAACAAAAATAAGGAGTTGATTATTTTGAAACCTATGCTTTAATGGTAAAATGGCACACCATCAAAGCCATGAGTGCACTTGCTAGAGTTAAGGGATGGAAAGTGCACCATCTTGATGTCAAAACGGTGTTTCTAAACAATCGTTTATGGGAAATGGTTTTCATGTACCAACCACAAGGTTACAAACAATTAGGTTCCATTAATCTTGTGTGCAAATGTAATTGTGCACTATTTGGTTTTAAACATGCTCCTTGTGAATGGTTTCACAAAATTGACAATGACCTTCAAACGCAATCACATGAACAAATATTTATCATATGGAAATTTGTATTATCTTCAATGTAACAAAAAAATTGACATTTTAATATTGTATGTGGATGATATTTTCCTCACAAGAAATGACCATGAGAAAATAACTTGGCTTGAACAGGACCTACACAGTAAGTTCAAGATGACCTTTCTCGGATTTGCACAAAATACCTTAACATCTAATTTTCTCATCACTAGGATAGCCTATTGCTACATCAAACTAAATATGATTAAAACATTGTTAAAAAATTTGGCATGACTAATTGTAATCCATTGAAGATTCCATTACCACAAAATCTCAAGCTTTAAAGGACATGAAATCTCTTCTTGTTGACACACATTTATATCAATGCATGGTTGGAAATTTGGTTTTTCACACCAACATCCACTGGGGCATAACATACACAGTCAATTTTATATCGAGGTTTACAACACAATTCCAATTGGCTCATCTACAAGCCATCAAATCAATCATCAATTACATTAAAGGTATGCTTAACTATAGTTTCCTCTACTCTAAATCCAATGGATTGATGCTCATTGGTTACAACAATGCTAACTTGGGGGGGGGGGGGGGGGGCCGGGGGGGTATAAAAAA
>Ga0116231_10008050_pt1 | contig 18771 bp, 13 predicted proteins | sample S1TSphgellanicum_2_FD_89695 | JGI IMG/M metagenome (GOLD analysis project Ga0116231, IMG submission 89695) | Host-associated microbial communities from peat moss isolated from Minnesota, USA - S1T2_Fd - Sphagnum magellanicum MG | ecosystem: Host-associated > Plants > Peat moss > Unclassified...
GAAGGACCGGGGCGGCGGGGGGGGACCAACGGTTGTTTGAAAAGAAAAGTTTTTTTAAAAAACCAAAAACATCAACCAAACATTGTTGAAATAACACACATGTGCATTATGCACGGGGTTAACACGGTTCTTTACCCCGTCGACCCCCCCCCCTGCTCGGTCCTTCGCATTTCCCACTCCGGTTCTTTAACCTGTCAAGCCCCCTCGCCCGGTCCTTTGCATTTCCCACTCTGGTTCTTTAACCCGTCGATCCCCCCCGGCCGGTCCTTCCCATTTCCCACTCCGGTTCTTTAACCCGTCGACCCCCCCACCCGGTCCTTCACATTTCCCACTCCAATTTTTTAACCTTTCGATTCCGGTTCTTGAGAACCCAACATGAACAAAAGAACCGTCGGTTCCTTTCATTTCAACAACCTTGCTGAGCTGATGGTTTTCGTGAAGGATCTGCCATTTCGTTGGCCGGTTCTTTGACTTTGTCATTATTTTGAGGCCCATAATTATGTACCAAGACTACCTTAACTGTCCGTGGCCACTGTCCGTTCGGAGGTACCCATTGCTTCCCTAAGTACATAATATATGTATGTATGTAGGTTGGTGGGTAGGTAGGTAGTACATTTAGGTAGGTAGGTAATATGTAAGTGGGTAGGTGGATTACAAAATTATAAGTGGGAGGGAGGAGGTAAGTATGTAATAGGCATAAAATGTCCCATTTGACTAGTGAACATTAGTCATTTTGATTAAAAATGTTAATTTCTTATGTTCAATTTGATTAGATGTCTCATTTGATTAACACCCATTAGTCGTTTTGACTAGGATTGTTTAACTTGACTAAAGGGTAGATGTAAGTTATGGTGGTTCAAAAGCGATAAGAGTCCTAGTCTCAAAAATCCATATAAATGGAAAAAATAACCCTAGAATGGAAAAAAATTAAAAACCAATGTTTAATGGGTCTTATGTGGTGATTAATCAATTAACAAAATTTATTGTTGTAATTTTTTTTCAATTCATTTTTTTTTTTCCATCATGTAACATATATTGAATCCTTAAAAAAAATATTGAGATGAATTAATCATAATAAAAATGCATTTGAATGTTAATGTAGAACCCATATTATAGTCCATATGTCCACTTTAAAAGTCCATTACTATATGATTAGTGTATGTTTATTGAATTTTGCTCTTTAATAAATATTCTTATTCAAGTTGACAATTTTAATCCATAAATATTTTTATGAAATTGATGATTTTACAATGTGTTTGTGACATTTGAATAGAGTACATTCTATGAAAAATCCATAAGGTTGTAAAAAGGGAGCCATCGTAGCTTGCATCTACCTTAGATGTATTGGTCAAATATGTCATTAAATAGTCAAGTTGATTGTTTAAAAAATACATGCTTTGGGCTTTTAGTCAAAAAGAACATTTCCATTAGTAAAAAAGGACTAGTTAGTCAACTTGAACCATTTAAAAAACAAAGTTTTGTAGTGGTGTAGGTAGGCCTTTGTGAACCTATGTGAGCATAGGTTACTTTAGGTGATTTTAAGTTATTTTATATTAATCTAAATAGTTGTAGATAGGTTGTGAATCAAAGTGAACATAGGTTATTATAGATTAGGATAAGATTAATTTAGGTTTAAACTTGGTTAATTGAGTTTAGCCTAGGTTTAACTTGGGTTAGTTTAGGTTTAACTAAGGTTTAACCTTGATGAACCTAGGTATAACCTTGGTTAGTTTACATTTAACCTAGGTTAAACTTAGGTCTATCCTAAGTTAATTTAAAGTTAACCTTGTTTGACATAAGTTAACATACATTAGCTTATTTTAGTTTAGGTATCCTTAGGTTAATTTATGATGGCATAAGGAGTGCCAAGTTAGCTTAAGTTAATTTTGGTGAACCTATGGTTAACCAAAACTATATTAGGTTAACATGGGGTTAACTTAGGTTCAATTAGGTTAATGTAAATTAATCTTGGTCATCCTAAGTTAGTTTAGATTAACTTATGTTTACCTAAACTAAATTATTTTCGGTAGTTTAAGTTGAGTTATGCATGGTTAACTTAAAGTAAATAGGCTTAGGATACCCTAGGTTTGCCTAGGATATAAGCTTTTTACTTAGGTTATATTAGGGTTTATATGCATATTTTAATATTTTGTGGTAAATAAATTTGTTACATAGACAAAGTTGTGGTGCAATGGTTAAGAATTGAACCTTCAAATTGGAGGTGAAGGGTTCAAATCCTCACATTTGCAACCTAAGTAAACAACCTAAGTTACTTAAGCTTTTAGCATAGGTTTTTTAAAAAACCACCTAGGCTAGGTTGTTTATGCTTTGACTAGGTTTTGTTTGCCATGTAATGCCACACAATTAGACGAAAACATTCAATTTATTGCTTTAGGTTGCCATGTGGTAACTTATGATTGAATAATAAATTCTTCAATTTCACCTACGTTGTACATAGCAAGATGTTATTAACATTTAGGTTTAAATGACCTAGGCTAGCCACATGGCAACAAAAAATTGATAATTTTTTATTATGTTTTAAAGTTAAATTTGGGTTATTGGATGCATTTTTCATGATCGTGTGTTAGTCGTACGTGTCCATGTAGTTGCAACTTGTTGTAGTCGCATATGCAACTATAAGAAGGGTTGAACCAAATTCTAGTCATAGATACGATTACAACTTACAACTTACAACTAATATGACTTTCATTAAAAATATAGATGCAAAGTGAACAAAGTCATCCAATTTTGATTGTATCCATTAATGGATGATAACGTAGTTGTTTTTACTATTGCAATAGTTTATTTTACCAAATGTACAAAAAAACATAAACCACACATGGCAAACTTTGTTATTTCAATTGGACTATTATTCCTTCAATATACCCATCCTTGGGTTTTCTTTGCAATTATCCATGGGTCTTTCATGATATATTATCTAATAGTTAATATGTTGCTAAAAAAGGCTATTATAACTTAGTTGGTAAACTAAGCTAAGTTAGTTTAATAGGTTATGTTATATTAAGTAGGCCAATGTACATTGGTAGCCTACCCTAGCTTGCATACTTAGTTAATTGGCCTAAGTTATTTACAAGTAGTAGTAGGTTAATTTACTAGGTGTAGCTAATAGGTTAGGTTATGAAGATTATACTTGGTTAAACTACATAAGGTAGGTAGGTAGTTGGGATAATTAATTAGTTAGATAGGCTAGGTAATACTATGTAATAAGTAAGATATGTATTAGTAGGTAGTAGTAAGTTAAACAAGAAATATTTATTTTGTGGATATGTTGTAGTGTTTTTGTATTAATTGATTGATTATTTATTTATGTTAAGTAATTAATTTATTAAATGTAGGCGAGGTAATTAATTTATCAAGTAGTCTAGGTAATAAATAGTGAGTATGTAACCTAGGTTATATATGATAAGTAGGATAGGTTATTGGGTAGTAATGAATAATAGGTATGTTAAATTGTAAATATTTTATTATGTGGATATATGATAATAATAATAATTATTATTATTATGGAAGTTAAGTAATAGATAGTAGGTATGTAGTTTAGGGAATATGTAACAGTAGGATAGGTAGTAATTAACTAGTAAGTAGGTATTTTATTGTGCGCATATGTCATAATTTTTTAATATTAATTGATTAAATAATATGGTAGGTTAGTTGGTAGGTGACAGGTAGTAAATAGTTAGAAAAAATAATAAATATTTTATTGTGTGTATATATGATAATGTTTTTATATGAGACAAATGATGTCATAGTGTTGTAGTGTTGCAATGTTTCCTTTTCATTAAAATTTATCCCATATCCTTTGTTGACAACTTCAAATTTGTAAAGTATAGGTGAAAGAATGGACTAGATTCATAGTATCCATTATAAACATAATGCATGTGCCATTTGGGATGAGGTAATCAAAAGGCTTGTCCCCAACAAAATAAATAGGACCATAGCTACTTATTTAGTTTATGCTAATAGCCTATTCTACCCTAGCCTGAAATAGGTTGCCTATTATAGTTTAGCCTAAAATAGATTATTATTAATTAATTATAAGTTTAAGTTTTTAATTATAATATTAAATCAAATTAATTATATTATTTAATTATTGTAATACTAATGTTTAATTATTGTAACTATTATATTTAGTTACTACAATTATAATATTTAATTATTTTAATTATAATATATCTTTTTTGAGCAAATTGTCACGTGTTTTATGATCATTGGTTTTTAAAATTTATCACATGGTTAAATCCTAACCACCCATCAATGGCACATTTGGTAGCATACTATCCTAAATGTAAATGTAATTGCTAATTGGGTTTCCATGTCATACTAAAAATCATCCATGACAATGGATGAAAAAGTCTGGCCTAGTCGTAAGGTTAGCGATTACATTTTGAACTTCATAGACATGTTATGTCTTTTGCGATTGACTATTTTATAGCACTTGTTTAAAGCAACTAAGCTATTTTTAATCAATTTGTCCATTACAACTACAAATGAATCACAAATTTAATCATTGATTTTCAAATTTCTTTTAATGGCTGTAGTTGTGATTAATGCCATGTCTACAAATAATGATAAATACAATGTATTTATTTGGATTGCACATTCATGTAATAATGTGTAGTCATAAATGACATAAACAGTTGTAAATGTAATTGTTCATAGAGTCCTAAATGTTGTTTCCATAACACACAACTAAATAATTGTTTTTTATAATATTAGTTTGTTAACTAGTGTACATATTTCAAAGCAAAGATTATGTAATATTAAATATCTACAATGAATCAAATGCAATAATTTCCCTAAAATGTAGGTTTAAGCTTTATACTTTTTCAAATAAAGTTGTACTTAGAGAACCTAAATTTGTTTAAAATGGGGGACCACCCATGGCTTAGGTTTTCATTCAAATTTGAAATTTAAAGCCAATTACTTGGTTAGGTTCCAATGGTGATTGTAACCAAACTCAAAACCTATGGTTCAAAGACCCTAGAACTTGACCTGTAACCTAGACTTGAACCTACCTAAATCGTAAAACTTGCCAACACAAGTAAAAACTACGAAATTTATTTAAATTGCATCTTGATATTACAAAAATCCCATGTTTTTTTTCCATTTGTGATGAATATGTAAACATTGAAACAAATGAAAAACTTGAAAACATTGATGCATCCTCTTGAAATTTGAATATGTAGTATGCTATTACCTAGAAAGATAGGTAATAGAAGATGTAAAAAACAAAAAACAAAAAAAAACAAAATCAATGGATGCTTCTTCCAAAATTGGAAGGGTCGAAATGTGGGATGCCCCTTCATGTGTTTCGAAGGGGGTCTTTCAAAACCTTGATGAAAAACCCTATTTATAATTTGTTCAGGTTTTGATTACAAAATTGGACCTTATACCCAGTTAGTCACTTGCTCTAACGCTCACCCCCTCCTCATAACCGCCCCTCTTTGGCTTTCTAAGACCCGGACTTGAGCAGTTCTTTAAATCTCCTCAAAATAAAAGAACTGGGACACCCCCAGCAATTCTTTGAATTTTTTATATTCAAATACCCGGACTTGAGTATTACAAACACACAATTACCCGCCTCACACTGGGAATGACCTAAGTATTGAAATTTAATTAATTATTCAACAGTTTGTTGTTGAAATCGTTCAGGTACTATGCTTAACATCCTTACCAACTCGTATTGTGTTGGTATCACCATTAGAGGTTTAGGGTTTATGCATTCACCTTCTCACATAATGAAGTTCTTCTTTTGGCAATGACTATGTTTTCAGATCTTTGCAACTCCCCACCAAATACATAAATTGATGTCGTGCAAACTTCATACCATACCAAAAGAAATGAAAGAATTTAGGGTTTATAGGCTGGTATGAATTTCGAGGTACAACTCAAGCCGAAACAAGTATCGGAATGAATGAGTAAAAAAAAACACATAAGGAACATAATCATCCCTTGGTATCTCTTTGAAAAGGATCGATCTCATCTGGGCTTTTCAATACCCTTGCACATACTATTGATGATACCAATCAAACATCCATATACGGGTACAACACTGAACACAATCTCGCTAGACATAATAGGTTGAGTGTTCTTCTTAGGAAGGACTATTAGTCCAGGCCAAAAACCTTCTATTTTGGGAAGCCCACATAGCATCATGTTTTAGAGTAATAGGCAAATCAAAATTGGCTCATTGCAAAAAATAAAATTGAATTTGAGAAGCTCATCATCATCTAATTAATGCAAAGCACTAATTAGGTATGATTATGGTTAGGGATCCTGAATATATAGTTATGAACATATTTTCTAGACATAAAAGGTGAGCCATAATGAATAGAATTGACCTTGGGCTTTAGCATAAATTATATTATTTTTTTTAAATGCTCAAATTTTCAAAAGTATTTTTCTCAAAGAAAAAAAAAATTTTGTGAAAGAAAATGAAGAATGTTTTGGAATATTTTGGAATATATTCTAATTAAAAACAAAAAAGAAGCTTCAAAATTAATAAATTATTCCAGACATGTGTTGAAGCTGCCCCATCTACTCTGGTATTTCTTTTTCAGGGTTAGAACTTAGAACTTAGGTTTAGTGTTTTTTTTTTTCCAAATTTCCATTTTGAAATAATGGCCTGAAGGCATTCTCATGGTAATTATCAGTGCAAAGGACCTTGACCACTTCAACATTTGTTCATCAATTAATTAATTAATTACTTAATTTTGAGGATTCCATTTAAACCGATGATATATTCACAAACATTCTATCAGATTCTTTATTTTTCCTTCATGAAAAAAAAATTCTGAAAAAAAAAAAACATTTTCTGAAAATTTTAACATTTGTGACAATAATATAATCAATGTTGAACTGGCCCAGGTACTAACATAGAGGGGCCAAATGGAACAGAGGGTATGCCAAATCTATCCTCGGAGTGTTCAAGTTTAGAAAAATTCTATCTAGGGAGTGGGCTAAGTTTTCGAAACATTTTTGGTAATGGGCCAATGAGGGAGGCCCATCCTCTATCATAAGAAAAAAGCATTTCAAGTTTGGGATGACCCCACAACTATCTCTTGTACTAAACTTTGTTCAAAGGGTACTTAACTAGATGCATGCATCTACCCTATTTTAAATAGAATAGTGGCTTTACCCTTTTCACTTTAAATAGGCATCCAAAAGAATTTTCTGGTCCTTTTTTGCCACCTTCAATTTTTTTTTTCTTTTCTTCCCCATCCATCCTTTTGCTCACCCAAGTATCCGACCGGAATATCTCCAAAGGTGCCCATGCGCCCATATGCACAATAAAGCCAAAACCTTACTCCAATAGAGAGGACAATGCTACTTTCCTATTCATTTTGGGGGTGGGGATTGAGATCTTATAAGGATCTCCACCATAAGAGTACTTTGGATGAAGTATAACTTTTTAAAAACTAGTGTGAAATTGAGTTTTGACTCTTAAATAAGCACGTAATGTAATGATCTTCAAATGGACAAGTTAAAAAAATAATCTCGATAAGGTTAATGTGCTTTTGAGGTACACTTAAAATTAAAAAAAAAAAAAAATGACCATGGGCTTTTATACTACTTTGGCCCACCACTCTTCACGTAGGCAAAAGCAATGCAAATGTGTTATCAAGTAGAAAACAATGCCGGAGAGATGAAGAGAAGACCAAGCTTTCAAGGAATACCTATTACAAATGGCATGTCTTAAATGCTGCCAAATAGACACCGTATAATAAATGAGTACCCTAGTAGAACAAGACGGGTGTGCTTGAACTAACTAGTTATAATATACAACAAATGTTTTTGTTTTTGGAATCAAGGTCGGTGTATCAAATAGGGATATCCAAGAAGGAACACTTGTCTTGTGAAGAACTTGAAGAAAAAAAGAAAGAATGGGATTGCAAAGAGGGGGGGGGTGGAGACTTGACTTGAGGTGGGGTCAGCAAAACAAGCCATGAAGATAAATAGATAGATAGCATAGATAGGCTACCCTACTAGATGATCATGAATGATTTGCAAGAAGAGCCTGAAAGGAGCCCTAAAATAAAGTGGCTACAAAGGGAGGTAACCCAACAAAAAAAAAGGGGCACAACAAAGAAGAAAGAAAGAAAGAAAGAAAGAAAGCATTAGGCAACAAGCATCTAGCAAACAACAAACACCACAATAAACATTACAAAGACATGGTAAAAGATGCTTCTTGTATTGGGATGGATATAAGCCTCCTACTACTATACTAGCTTAGGCCTGAGCTGGCTCCCCAATCCTAAGAGAGAAAAAAATTGAATTCTGGATAAGATTGGCAGATGCAATTAAAACTTAAAAAAGAATGTTATTTAGTTAGTTCAGTTGGGTTTGTTAGTTAATAAAATTAGAAAAAAATAAAACTATTATTCAGTTGGTTTGTTACTTAGGTACCTAGATAGGTAATAATCCCCCCCTAATAACTCACTTAGCCTAACTCATATTTCAGAGTTGGAAAAGATTTATTAGGTTTTTATTAGTAGGCTTTAAAATATATTATTGGGTATTTTATTTTATTTGTCTTCTAAATTAGCACTAAATAACCCACCAAATTCTCATTCTTCAAAATACTTAACTAACCAAGGGACTCCCCAAAAGAAAAAAGAAAAAAAAGAAAAAAAGGGGGGTAAAAAAAAAACAGAAAAAAGAGAACGGAACTGGCAATCTATTGGTTGATAAGTAGGAACTTGGATTGGGTTAACTATTATTATTATTATTATTATTATTATTATTTTCTTTGTGGGTTTTGGAAAATACCCTCCAAGTTTAAAAAAAAAGTACAAAAACACATCAGACCTGTTCACCTAGGTCCTGTCCTTACTAGGGTTAAGTAATAGGTTGGGAAATGGTCTTTTCTTTTTAATAAAATAGGCGAAATTTCCCCAAAAACTTGGGGGGTTTTTCAATCGCAATATTTCGAGAATATTGCGACTCATACCAAGATGGGCATTTTTGGGAAAAAAGGGTCTCACATTACGAGGGGAATTGTTCTTTTTGAAAATTGCCGTATTTAGAGAATAGGTTTTAGCATGTCGCCAAAATATACAGCATGATTCCTAAACTTTTCTGGTGTCGTCTCTGACCTGTAGCCAAATTTGGCTAAGTCCCTTTTGTGGATGATGGCTAAATTTTTCTTTTCTGCTGTCTGTGCTCTCTGACCCGTAGCCAAATTTGGCAATGGAGTCCTTTTGTGCACAATGGCAAAACTTTTCTGTAGCTGTCCTCTCTGACATGTAGCCAAATTTGGCTAAGTCTTTTTGTGGACTCGATGGCTAAACTTTTCTACTTTCCTCTCTGACCTGTAGCCAAATTTAGCCAAATCCTTTTGTGGATGATGGCCAGACCACGTAGGTACCTAACAAAATTACTAAATCGTTTAAAACAATTAAAATAAAAATTAATAAAAATTAATAATACTATTAAATACATTTTATTATAAAAAAACAAATTGATGATGGGAAATCCCACTCCCCTCCCAAGAAAAAAACCCAAGAAAAAAGAAAAAAGAAAACACAAAAACAAAAACTAGTGGAAGTATGCAAAATTCACAAGAAAAAGACAAACGAAAGCAAATTGTTCCATTTTCTTCCCTTCTTTCCTCTCTTCTCGCTTTCGTCGTTGTACCGGATCTTCTTCTTCTTCTCATGTTTGCAACAACAAACTCTTCTTCGTTTTCGTTGTTGGAAATTCTCATCGTTGTTGCAAAATCTGAATGCAAGGATTAGGGTATGGAGTTGTTGCCGTAATCTCTGTTTGTCTGTCTGTCTGTCTGCTTCGGGGATTTTCTCTTTCTTGGGTTGTCGCCCATGCTGGGATGTAGACGATGCTGTGTCCATGTAATCTGCCGGACGCGGTTTTAGTGGGAGGAAGAAGAGTGCGAGAGAGAAGGAGATAAGAGTAGGAGGTGGAGAGAAATAGGCGAGAGAGAAAGAGAAAGAGACAGAGAGGAAGAGGGAGAGGGAGAGAGGGAGAAAGAGTTTTGTACCAGTGGGTGCTCGGGACAAGGGAACGCGGGGAAAGTGTGGAGATGGATGTGACGAAGGTGACGAGGAGTCAAAGGGCCAGTGATGCGTCGCCCACGCTGCAGAGGCAGCAGAAGAAGCAGGAAGTGTGCGCGGAGGTGGTGACAGTGTTGAAGAAGAGGGGGAATCCGGTGGCGGACCAACCGGGTTTCGCGGACGAGCTTCTTGTGCATTTCAATCAGCTTCCTACCAGGTCTGGGTTCTCTCTTACTTCCTGTTTCTGCCGCCGCCCTTTCTGGGTTCCCTTTGCAAATTCGCATGTGTCAAGATCTTGGGTGCCTGCTAGAAATTCAAGGTTACAGACACACACACAGAGGGGATGTGTGAAGATCTTGGGTGGATGGAAATTGAGAGAGAGAGAGACACACACACACACACACACACACACAAACACACACACATAGAGAGAGAGAGAGAGAGAGAGAGAGAGAGTGTGTGTGTGTGTGTGTGTGTGTGTTAAGATCTTGGATGGGTGGAAATTCACAGAGAGAGAGAGAGAGAGAGAGAGAGATGGGTATAGGGTTACATTTTGGAGAGCTTGGGTGTAGGGTTACATTTTCGACTAGAACGTTTGGTGGGTGTCATTGCTGCTGCTCACGAGAACTAAGCAATCACTGCTAGACTCCTGCTGCTGTATGCCCTCCTGCAGATATGCATTGGATGTAAACGCAGAGAGAGCAGAAGATGTGTTAACCCACAAGTCCTTGCTCCAAAATGCAAAGGATCCAGAGAATCGGCCAACTTTCCATGTGCGCGCAGTTCATGTATGTAAGCTTGTGTTTATTCTTCTTTTGTTCTCTTCTTGGTCTCTGCTTTGATTGATAGATTTCTGTGTAGACTTGCTTGATGATGTGCAGTGTCTAGATCTTTTGGATTCAGGGAGTTGTTGCCCACAAGACTATTAGTAGTAGTAGTAGTAGCCTGATGGAAGGGAAGGAATGTGCTCCTTCTGGTGGTGACAGGTACTTCCAGGTGAGGCACTCAAATCACCGAGTTCCAGTCCCCAGTCACAGGATGAGGAAGTTTCCAGTCGACCATTTTCTAAACTCAAGTAAGTCCTCTGTATGATATGAGCTATTTTCACTGTGATTTCATTCCTGCAATGAACCATTGCTATAGTGCAGGCTTTTACTACACTGAAGAAATTCCACTTGGGATGCCAAAATGAACTAGCTGTTCATTTGGGTATGGCAGTTTTAAAGTGTCAGTGTACAGAAATGTTTTTACTCACCCAAATGCCATCCATGATGATGTGTACCAAGTTTGCACGCACCTCCAGCATTTGGATCTTCAGCCAATTTGGAGGCGTTAGCTATGGACTCCAACAAAGCTACATCACCTGTTGTTGAGGACAGGGACAGCAGCAATCACTCACAAAGGTGCCTAATCACTTCTACACCTCCAGGAGTAGATCCCTTCTGTCCAAGGATGAAGGATTTTGGACCAAGACTATGACAAACATATCCATGTTCAAAGTGGAGATTGTTGAATTTTCCTCTGCAATCTCATAGATATTCCCAAGGATGAAGGAGTGTGAACTTGAGGAAAATTTCAAGGCTAGGTTTCAGGTGTTAGTTCATTTGCTATATGGTTCCAGCTGCTGTTTTGGTGTGGGGAATTTTTTATGAGAATTTACTAATGGGGTGTCACCAAACTTGTAGGATGCAGCCAATCATATCCACATTTGCCAATGCATGAAGTCACAGTAGCAACCATTGACAAGCCGAAGCTTCTAAGCCAGGTATGTTGATTTGGACATTTTCTACCACGGGTGAATTTCAGCTTTGAAAGAATGGATAGAAATCCCATGTTTTACCTAGTTCTGAATGAAATGAACACACCCCAAACCCTAATTTCAAATTCTCGCTTGAAATTATCCTATTGCAGATGAGAGAGCCCAAAATTGCATTGAGAACTTTTGGGGGGTTTGTTCACTTGCTGTTTTGTTTATGGTAAAAAAACATTAACACTCATCTATTTTTTACCACAACAAAAAATAATTGGTTCTTGTTCTGGTTGCCAGTAGATGAGAAAATCTTTTATAGGTCACAGTAACCAAGCCCACAGGGTGAGTAGGCTACAGTGATGAATCTGCAATATTTCTTCGGTTTCCTTTTTTGTGCTTTTTTACCGAGGCAATGTCCTTCAGGCTGCACCTTAGCCCTATTGGGTGGTGTCATAGTGACCCCATCTAACTAAACCAGTTACTTTTCTGGTGGTAAACTACAAAGATCTGAAATTGAGAGATTTGACAGATTGGGTTTTGCACCTATAGCCAGACACTTGGTGGCTGTAAGACAGAAAGCCCCTGAGTCCTCTTCTGTTTCCCAAGTCAGGGTAGAGATATATGCATCATTGTCTCATGGTGCACTTAGCTTCAGATCTGAGTGGAATCTTGATGGTATTATTGGATTGCAGCTGTCTGCATTGCTTGCAGATGTAGGACTCAACATTCGGGAGGCACATGTGTTTTCAACAGTTGATGGGTACTCCCTTGATGTCTTTGTGGTTGATGGTTGGCCTACAGAGGTACCCCTTTCTTTTATCCTGCCTTAATTGCTTAGATGTCAGGAATGCATTGTCACTATACACAGCATCAGTCTCGTCTCTCTTGTGGCCGTCTCTTGTTTCTGAATTTGGGGATTGCAGAAAGATGAGTGCAATTAACTCTCTTTTCTTCTGTTTGCTGAAGGAAGCTTATGCAGACCTCTTCATCTTGGGTGAATGGCATCTTGCAGCAGGATTCTGCTAATAGTGGTGATCTATTTGCCTTCTCTTGTCACAGGAGACTGAAGATCTGTTGGATGCTCTGCAGATTGCACTTGCTGCTACTGAGGTACTATTTCTTGCATGTTGAAGCAATGCCTGTGTTTGCTTCATATGGGTATATGTTTGAGAGAGATGGATTTCTTTCTGTATGATGGATATTCCATGTTGGCAGCATTTTATCACCCCTAAAGCTTGTCTGGCTCTCCCTGATGATAGTTTATCCAATGCATGCACCTGCAAGCCTTTGGGTGAATGAAGATGATGATTGCCATAATTTCATTTCATGGGAATGTTGGAAATGAAATAATGCTTAGGACATGCTGACTGATAATTTTGCAGAAAAAATCGTGGCAAAAGACATCATCGCTAGTATCTGATTCTCCACCACGGGAGGCTGCTACACCAATGCTGCAACCAGACAGTGCACATTCCTCACTTTTGCCAAGTGGTACTGATGACTGGGAGATTGATAGCAGCCAACTAAAATACACTTCAAAACTGGCAAATGGCTCATTTGGAGACTTGTAAGTTCCCATTCTTTTCATGAAACGTGTGAAAACAATATATGTGTTAGACAGCAATTGGCTGGAGGTTGAGGTCATAGTCACCTGATTGAGTTTTGTTGCCTATGACCCATTTTTGAATAGTGATTGACAATCACTATTCAAACTCTCTCACATCTCTCTTCTATTCTGAGCCTCCTTTCCATCATGGAGTGTCTTCCTTCAATCCTTACAAGATTTGGGTCTCCTCCTCTGGTAGTATCTTGGAAGTATATGAAATCTTTAGGTCAAGATTTCTCTAATTATACAGAAACTGCTAAGGGTTTGAGCATCGTTGAAGTCCAGAAGAGTTTGAATAGTGATTGTGATTATTCCAACTTTGGAAGTCGTTGCTCTGGTCATGTTGTTTCAGCTGACCTGGACGTGCATTCCCGACCCTGATTTAGTTGATCTTTTTTTCCAGAGGGACTAAATTTTGGAGGTCTTTTCTGAATGGTGTTTCTCTTTGTTCAAGTGGTTACTGATATAGGTCTCAACAAAGTTGTTGCAATTTTGTTGTTAAATAAGATAGGGGGTGCATGAATGGAAATCAAATGTCCTTGGCTTTGTTGAGTTGAAGATCCAATCTAGATTGATGTCACCTGCCTTGATGTTTGAGCTGAAAACTTTCTGCACGTGCAGGTATCGAGGGACATATTGTGGACAGGATGTTGCTATCAAAATTCTGAAACCTGAGCGTTTGAATGAAAACTTACAACGTGAATTTCAACAAGAAGTTTCAATTATGCGGTGGGTTCCTTTTCCAAAATTTAAACATTTGGGATGGGAAAGCTGTTAAATTGTCATGTGTGTTTTATCACATGGAGACTAGCTTCTCCTTTCAGTGCATCAGTATTTTATCTTCTACATGTATAACAATGTCTGCAGCGACAAATTTTGTCAGAAACTGTCAATTTCAGGACATTTCAAAGATGAAAAACCTGAAGCAAGAGATTGATCTTGAATAACACACATGGGTATGTGTACCCAAAAGAAAGCTCTCATTTACCTGGGGTCACTTATGGGGCCTTCATGGTTTGCAGAAAGGTTCGACATAAAAATGTTGTGCAATTCATTGGTGCTTGCACCAAACCTCCCAATTTGTGCATTGTGACAGGCACGTATATTTTCATCTCATTTCATCTCAGTTCTGGCAGGAGTGATTTCTTATCCATCTTGCCCCACACTGCCCTGCTCTCATATTGGAAAAAAAACTGAGATGCTCCTTTTACTAGTAATAAGGTGATGGTCTGTCACTTTGTGAGCGACTCTCACGAGGTTATGACTGCACTCATTGTCGTGTTACCTTTAATTGTTGTTGTGGAGATTTCTCTGCAACTTCATGAATCTCTTTTACTAGTAATAATGTGTGAGGATGATGTGCATATTGAACTTCATATTTTTTTGCATCATCTATTGGTGGTACACAGCACAAGAGAAGGTGGGTGCAGTTTGATAGTTTGTCCTTTTTATGCTGGTCATATCCTGATCTGGAAGAGAAGCTTTGTATGCAGAGTACATGTCATGTGGAAGTGTGTACGATTATATCCACAAGCAAAAGGCTGTTTTAAAACTGCCAATGCTACTTCGAGTGGCAATTGATATTTCAAAGGGCATGGACTACCTTCACCAGAACAACATCATTCACCGGGACCTGAAGGCTGCCAACCTTCTAATGGATGAAAATGAGGTAGAGTGACAATAATTTCAAAACATCAAGAAAGACCAACCTGTCATGGGTGTAACACTTCTGCAATTTGCTGGTGGCCCAAAACTAAGGGAAAAAATTGGGTTACTGGTTGTAGGTAGTGAAAGTTGCAGATTTTGGTGTAGCAAGAGTGCAAGCACAGTCTGGAGTGATGACAGCAGAGACTGGCACATATCGCTGGATGGCTCCTGAGGTAAAATGCATTGTGTACTTTCCTCTGTGTTTTTTGCTTTGAGTTAAATCAGAAGTATGGGGAGTTCTTGATACTGATGGAGATACATCCATATATGTTTTCTATTGTGGTCCAGGTTATTGAGCACAAGCCATATGACCGAAAGGCAGATGTGTTCAGTTTTGCAATAGTTTTGTGGGAACTTTTGACAGGAAAGGTAAATCTTTCTTTCAATGCAAAACATGTCTCACAGAGGGGAACAAGCTTAATGATTCTCTATTTAAGGAAAAGAAATCAGAATGTGGCCAAACAATGGCTCTGTGTCTTTGATCATCCATCAATTTTCAGCACTTCTCATAAAGTGGGTTGCCATGAACTTTTAACATGAGTGGTTGCTTTTGTTTGGGATGGGGTTTTAGATACCGTATGAGAATTTAACTCCTCTTCAGGCAGCAGTGGGTGTTGTACAAAAGGTATGGCTCCATGTCTAAGCATCTTCCAATATTTCACACCCTGTATACAATAGGTGTTGTGTGAGAGATTCTAAGGCTTGATCAGTGCAACAGAATGTTTTTCTGTGGCCTTTCAGTTCAGTTGTTGCCAGACATCTTCTACAGGAGTTAATTCACTTTTTAGCATTCTGAATCTTGTGTTATCAAACATCAAGCATTGATATAGCAATTTTTTTGGTGTGTGCTTGCTTTCTTAGGGTTTACGCCCAACCATACCCTCTAGTACTCCTCCAAAGCTAGTAGAGCTATTGGAACGTTGTTGGGCAACCAACTCATCAGAGCGCCCAGAGTTTTCTTCCATCACTACGTATCTCCAGGAAATTGTGAAAGAGGTACTCATCATCTGAGATCTGTCTCATTGTGATGTGAACAGAAGACGGAATGAACTAATGGGTCTCAAGTTTTATTCTGCACTCGTTTCTTTGTAATCATCCTTGGTATCATATGTGTCTTGATAAATTATGATGTTGAGACTTTCTTTCTATGCATGCAGCTTCCTGCTGGAGAAGGTGATCCAAAGCGGAAGGATAAAAAGTTAGGCGGGCTATTTTCACATCTTAAGCGCACATCCCACTAGTCGGTGTGCCTCTCTCCTCTATGGATTCATCATCAGATTAGTATTTCCACAATTTAAGGACTGGTTTATTGGATGAAAAGAAAAGTTACACCTGCGTTCTTGATGTGGTGGTGATGTTGGTTTGATTGGCATTCATAAAGCCTCGGTGTCTGAATTGTATTGATTCAATGTTGGATCCAAAAGCAATCAAGGATTAAAAGGATCCATGTCCATGAAACTCTGCTCTACTTACAGTGTAAGGTGGATTTGTTACCAAGTGATCAGAAGGTAGGAAAATTGCTTGAATATTGTTGAAGGGGGTTGTACATTCCCAGGTTGGTTTTCACAATGCTCAAGATGTAATGTTTGCAATACAAGTGTGGCCTGATGTTCAAGAGGTGGTAGTGCTTATTTGGCCTCTCACTATATGAGAGGGGTTGAGTGCAAAAGTCTAGCAAACCTTAATAAGGTTTGCTGAAACTGACAACTCCAATGGCCTGGACAAAGATGGGTACAGACATTTACCCTCCCCCACTGTAGTGGCCAAGATTTTAGGGACTTTGAACTTTATGAAAACCTCAGATCAGCTGAGAAAATGTGATTTTAAACGTGCCCAATTTATTGTAGTCTGATGCTCTGGAGTAATGGGGTTTTCTTGCTAAGATTTTCTTGGGTTACTAAAACAAAATTTGAGAATCCTTGATGTTAGCAGGTACCAAACATTGCCCTGATGTTTATGCAACGAGAGAATGGCATCCTGGTATACACTGTCAGGCCAGGATCTACCTAACCAGTGGTTTCTGGTGGCAAACTCTTGGTCAAGTTTGGCAGCTTTTTAAGCTGACTTAAACTGGCAGAATTGGCAGCCACTGTTGATTATGATATTTTCCTACCTACCTCAGCTACATAATGATCAACCTTTGCAAGTTCATGCACCTATGTAGTCTGGACCTTTATGCTGGGGAACTGACCATAGGGGGCAAACTCTGCCTCAGTTTTGTCCCTCCAGTTTGACCCAGTGTCTCAACAAGAGGAAGAATGCGCCTCCTAAGGCACATTCTCTAGTATGTACAAAAGAAGGTAACTGAAGAGCCAAGCACAAAGTTACAGATGATGAAACAGAAACACAGCATCTCTTCATATGCCTGTGTCTTGGAAGAGTTAGACATGCAGGTGTCTGATCTTCAATTTCTGTTTGAATAGATTTCTCTAGAGCTAACTACAAGTAACTCTCATTAAAAGACAAAGCAGGCTCCTGGAGAGTACTGCAAGGCTGCTGGGGGTTGCAGGAGGACTGAAAAGTCTGGAGTTAGGGCCCACTCAAATTGCAGGTATAGTAGTAGGCTGAGGCCTTCAATTGAAGGAATGGGCAGAACTTATTTGGGTAGTTGGAACTGGTTTGTAGGATTAATACTGATATTAGAGTTATCAGAACCTTAAGTTTGGTCATACACAGGGTGAGATTGAAAAAAAAACCTGCAAAAAAGTACACTACCATTCAAGTGGGGGTGAAACTCAGAAAATCATCAATTTTGGTAAACTTCGTTACATCCTGTCTTTCCCTTTTCCTTTTTTACTGAGCGTCTCCTCTGCTGATTCATATATTTTCACTGGTCCTAACTATACAACTATTATAATAACTTTGGAACCTTGTGCATTAAATGCTGAGTTTCAGCATTTCTTACTGAGTTGCAGCATTTCATACTGTGATTTAATAAAATGTCTTTACTTTGCTGATACCACTGAAAGAGGCGATAGTGGGTGAAAGGAGGCCCAAAGACAGGGTGAAGACAGGGTCAGTCACTGTACAGATAACTCTATTATCTGGGAGAGATTGTACACCTATGATTGTAGTGTACCACTCTTGGAAAGTAGGCACAAGAACTTCGCCATCCTACGCCTCATAATCTATTTCCATTTAGGTTCAGGACAATGTTCTCCTCATTCTTGAGGATGGGTCTTTAAGCCCATGGGTGGGGAGACATTCCCAAAGTGCAGTGCCAGACTTGCTAGTGCCTCATCATTGGGAATGCCCCTTATCATCCTACGGGTTTGCCCTACAATTAGTTAACCAAGCCACATGTAAGCTCGAAAGTGTTGACATCAAACCATGATGGCTTGGATGGAGGGTAAAAGTAGAGGGTTGCTCAACACCAGTGTTGTGCAGGTATGTTGTTTTTGATATATCCTTGAATAAGGGTATATAATCTTTTTCAATTTATTTACTCATTGGGTAAAGGTATATTAGCTCTCAATTTTTTTCCATCAGGTTAAGGTCTGGGTAAACAAATTTTATTTTATTTTTTGTGAATGGGTAGGTCATGGGTACCCCCATCATATGCCTTTTGGGGGGGGGGGGGGGGGGGGGGGGGGGCGGGCGGGGGGCGTGGGTGTTTTCTCTATATAAAAAAAAAAGAAGAAAAACAAACCGCTTCTCAACAAGCGCCCCCCCAAAAC
>Ga0116231_10008052_pt1 | contig 18766 bp, 19 predicted proteins | sample S1TSphgellanicum_2_FD_89695 | JGI IMG/M metagenome (GOLD analysis project Ga0116231, IMG submission 89695) | Host-associated microbial communities from peat moss isolated from Minnesota, USA - S1T2_Fd - Sphagnum magellanicum MG | ecosystem: Host-associated > Plants > Peat moss > Unclassified...
GTGCCCCCGATCAGCGCGAGGCGCGATCGCAGCGCGGCGTCATCCGCCACGCCGCCGCCCAGATCCGCGCCGATCACGCCGATGCCCCCGGCATGGGCGTCGATGGCGGAGGCGCCGATTTTCGTTCCTTGCGGCAGCCCGAGTTCGGCGGCGGCGGCGGCGTAGAGCCCAGTGCCGACCGGTGTGCCCATCGCCAGCACATCCGTGCCGATGCGGGCAAACCCCTCATCGGCGATATCCGCCAGACCAATGGCGCGGAAGAACGCCGCGTCCCACCGGTCCTCATGGCCAAGATAAGTCCATTTGCAGACGGTGGAACACAGCGAGCGGGACAGGCTGCCGGTGGCCTTCCAGGTCAGGAAATCCGGCAGATCGAAAAAATGCGCAGCCTTCGCCCAGCTGTCGGGCAGGTTCTCGCGCAGCCACAGCAGCTTCGGCACCTCCATCTCCAGGGAGATGCGCCCGCCCACGTAACGCAGCACGTCATGCTGGCTGGCGTTGATGCGCTCGGCCTGATGCAGCGCGCGGTGGTCCATCCAGACGATGATGTCCTGCTCGGGCGCGCCGTCAGGGCTGACGGAAACCGGCGCACCCGCCGCGTCGAGGACGACCAGGGAACAGGTCGCGTCAAACCCGATGCCGACCGCATGCACCGGGCCGGCGATGCGCAGCGCCTCGCGGACGGACGCGACTACGGCGGCCCAGATGTCGGCGCTGGACTGCTGAACGAACCCGGCGGCCGGGCGCCAGGTGGCGATCGGGCGGCTGGCCTGGCCCAACATCGTGCCGTCCAGAGTGAACACGGCGGCGCGGGCACTGCCCGTGCCGACATCGACGCCGATGGCGACGTCTCTCACGGGCCCCGTTGTCACTGAAACGCCGCGCCATCCTTGCGCGTGCCGCAGAGCGCGACGACCAGGCCCAACTCGGCCGCCAGGGATGCCTTGGCGAACATGGCCAGGTCGGCTGCCTCGGCGGAGTGGGCGTAGGCCACCTGGATGTGGTTGGCCTTGTGCCGCGCCATCATCTGGTCGCGGGTCACGCCGTAGGGAACCATGTGCATCATCGGCCATTGCGGCGTGGTGGCCTGCCAGCGGCGCTCCGTCTCGGCTCGCGGCAGGGCGGCGACGCGGGCGCGGCCGATGTCCATCTTGAGGCGGCCGTCCTCGATGAACACGCGCGACCAGACGATTTCGCCGGGGCGCGCGACGCCACGGACGGTGCCGCCGCCCAGGCGGAAATACATCGGCGGCTGGCGCAGCGAGTCGGTACCCGCCCACCCGTCGATATGGTGCGCGGGCGGAGCGGCGCCGGAGATTTCCAGCACCCAGACATAGTCGTCCGTGCTTCCGCTGCGGTCGGAATCGGCCCAGCGTATGTCGTGCAGCGTGGTTTCGGCCGGCTGGCCGAGCGCGCGATGGACGCGGCTGGTGAACAGCGCGTCGACGCCGGCGCATTCATCGACCTCGTTGAAATGCGGAATGGCCCGGCCGGGCCGGATGGGCGCGCCATTCCCGTCCAGCACCGGCGGCCGGTCGTCGTTGTTGAGCAGCCCTTCGGTCAGGTCCGAGGCCGGGAGCAGGTCTTTCAGGCCCTGCTGATACTGGATGCCGATCGTCTCGCAGCCGAACGTCTCGGCGAGGCGCACGGCGGCGACGTAGGTGCGGCACTGGCCCAGCACCTGCGCCTCGGTGAGGTCGGTGGCCTCGTCGGGGCCGTAATGGAAGCGCATGCCGCGCTGGAGCAGCCAATCGAGAACGGCGCGGGCCTCGGCGTCGGGCACGTCGCGCGCGGCGGCATAGAGCGCGGATTGGGAGAGACGTTCCTTGTAGATACCGAGCGGGAACAGCAGCTCGTCGGGGATGATGGCGTTGTACATGCCCATGCACCCCTCGTCGAAAACGCCCATGATCGATTTGTGGCGGCGCAGATCGGCGGCGATCGTGGTGGCGACGGCCCCCGCCTCGGCGGGCGCGGCGCCAGCGTCGAACGGCGTCACATGGGTGCTGTCATGGGTGACGGTGCCGGTTTCGAGCCACCCGCGCAGCTTGCCGCGGAACCACTCGTCCTCGAACGTTTCGCTCCACAGCGTCCCGTAGCGGACGCCGGCCTTGGTGAGCGATCCGTTCAAATTAAGCATGCCGACGAGCCCGGGCCATTGGCCGGACCAGTTGGCGACCGTGAGGATCGGGCCGCGATGGCTGATGAGCCCGGCGAGCACGTGGTGGGAGTATTGCCACACCGCCTCCGCCACGATGAGCGGCGCGTCGGGGTCGATCCCCGCGAAGACCGCCATCCCCTCCTTCTGGCTGGCGATGAAGCCGTGGCCGGTGGCGGGATCCACCGGATGGGCGCGCCGGATAAGCCCGCCTTCCGCCGCCACCGCCGCGCCGAGTTGGCGTTCCATCTCGGCCTGGGCCGGCCAGCACATCTGGTTCGCGCTCGGGCGCATATCGCCGCTGGCGACCAGCATGATCTCCGGTGAATGCGGCATGCGGCGTCCTCTCCCCTTATTCCGTGGGGTGATATCCCGATGCAACGCCGACAACAAGTTCTTGACAGAGTGACATGTCAGATCTCTTTTGAGCCCAGATCACCTGGGAGGACGTCACATGAGCGAGGCCATCCGTGGCTATTGGGCGGCAATGGCGACGCCGTTGACCGCGTCCGGCGCCGTGGATCAGGCGGCGTTCACCGCCCATGCCCGGTTTCTGCTGGACCACGGATGCGACGGCGTCGTGCCATTCGGCACCACCGGGGAGGGCACGTCGTTCTCCGCCCCGGAGCGGCTGGAGGCTGTTGAGGCGCTGCTCGCCGCCGGCATCGCGCCCGCGCGGATCGGCCTGGGCGCCGGCTTCTCGGCGCTGCCGGACACGGCCGCGCTGATCAAATCCGCCCTGGGACTGGGGCTGACGCACATGCTGGTGCTGCCGCCCTATTTCTACCGCGACGTGGACGCCGCCGGGCTGGAGGCGGCCTTCTCCAGCGTGATCGATACGGTCGGCGACGACCGTCTGCGCGTCACGTTGTACCACATCCCGCAGGTCTCGGGCGTGGCGATCCCGCCCGCCACGCTGGCGGCGCTGCGCCTCGCCTATGGGCCGGTGGTGTCGGGCCTGAAGGACAGCAGCGGGGATTACACCCATTTCCAGGCCTTCCGCGCCGCCGCGCCCGACGTGGCGGTGCTGGTCGGCAACGAGGCGGATATCGGCCGCGCGGTCGCCGACGGCGGAGCGGGCACCATTTGCGGCATGTGCAACGTGGTGCCGGATCTCGTGCGGGCCATGTTCACCGACCCGGCCGCGCTCGCGCCCATGCGGGAAGCCCTGTCGTATATGAAGGGCCCCTTCGTGCCGTTGATGAAGTCGATCATGGCGGCGCAATCGGGCTCGGCTGGCTGGCTGCGCGTCCGCGCGCCGCTGCGCCCGTTCGATGCGGCGGAGGGTCAGCTTATCGCACAGGCGTTCAAGGGCATCGGCGTGGCGAAGGCGGCCTGAGCCGCAACGGTCTAAGGCTGGGTCGAGGGATAATCGAATCGATACCGCTCGTCATTGCCAGGCGGCTTGGCCGAAGCAATCCAGGGCGCCGGCACCAGCGCTCGTGCGGAACCTCTGGATTGCTTCGCCGCGAGGGCGGCTCGTAATGACGAATTTGCGGCGTTTAGTTGCCGGCGATCCCTAAAACCCCAGCGCGCGCAGCCGGGCATGCTCGATATGCTCTGACAAAGCCGCGATCGCCTGGTTGGCGTCGCGGCGATCGAGCGCGTCCAGAACCTTCATGTGGTCGTTCATCACCGGGATGATGATGTCGGCCTGCAAGCGGCTCAGCGTTTGGCGGATCAGCCTGATCTTGACCGAATTCACCCGATAGTTGTTCGAAATGATGCTGTTCTTCAGCGAGTCGACGATCTGATCGTGAAAGTCCCAGTCGGTGCGCTGCGCGTCGTCGATCAGGGCGGGCAGCAGCGCGGGATCGTTCGCGTGACGCGCGCGATCCAGGATGCTCTCATGCGCGCGCCTTATGGCGGCGAGCACGCCGTCGGACGCTGACGCGATGAACAGCGCGATCGCCTCGCGTTCGATAAACAGGCGGAACTGATAGGCCTCGTGGATCAGCGACAGATCCACCTGCGCGATCTGCATGCCGCGCTGCGGGATGGTGCGGATCAGTCCCTCCGCCTCCAGCCTCGGGATGAGTTCGCGGATCGCGCCGAGCGGAAAGCCAGTGAGATCGACCAGTTCGCGTTGCGAAATGAACTGGCCGGGCTTCAATGTCTCGCTGAGCAGATGGCCGGTGAACGCGCGATAGGCCTTCTCGCGAAGGTTGACGTCCTGCCCACCCTGCTCACTCGTTCCGGCCATATGATCCGCCCCAGCGTGCGTGTGCGCGACGTCCGTTCGTCGGGCCCACGGCGCGCGCTTGCCGCGTGGGTGCCCGCAAAAGCCCTGGCTGACAAGAAAAAGCCAGCCGACACCAAGACTTCACGCTTAACATGTTAGCGTCAACGTTCTTATTGACGCGTCCGCCGTGCCGCGTCTAGGAAGGCGGGCTATGAACGCCGCCAGGCAAAAGCCGGCGGATCGATCGGACCGCGACAGTGCCGGTCTGACGGAGGGAGATAACGTATGACCCGCACCAGCATGCCGACGCGTCGGCGCTTCGTCTCGGCAACCGGCGCCGCCACCGGATTGGCTCTGGCCGGCCTCGCCGCCCCGCGTCACGCGGCCTCCCAGACGCCGCCGGACCCCAAGCGTTTCGCCGGCACCACCATCGAGGTGAACCTCATCAAAAGCCCGCGCGGCGACACGCTGCAGAAATACGAAAAGGAGTTCGAGGCGCTGACCGGGATCAAGGTCAACTCCGAACAAATCCCCGAGCAGCAGCAGCGGCAGAAGACCACCATCGAGCTTTCGTCGGGAAATCCGAGCTTCGATGTCGTGCATATCAGCTACCACGTGCAGAAACGCCAGTTCGAAAAGGGCGGTTGGCTGGCCGATCTGGCCGGCCCGATCAACGATCCGTCGCTGACGCCGCCCGGTTTCTGGGACGATTTCGCCGAGGCCGGCAAGACCTTCGCGAAAGACGGGAACAAGGTGGGCGCGCTGCCCTTCTCGGTTGATTACTGGATCATCTACTACAACAAGGAATTGTTCGCGAAAAAGAACCTCGCCTATCCCTCCACGTTCGAGGAACTGGTCGCGACGGCCGAGGCGCTCAACGATCCCCGCGCGCAGGTGTCCGGCTTCGTCGCGCGCGGGCTGAAAAACGCGAACACCCCGGTCTGGAGCAGCCTGCTGCTCGGCTGGAACAGCGCCACGGTCGATCCCTCCGGCAAATTGCTGACCGACACGCCGGACGCGATCGCCGCCGCGCAACTCTATCAACGGCTGATGACCAAGGCGGCGCCCCGCGGGGTGACCGGGTTCAACTGGGCGGAGTGCCAGTCGGCGTTCCTGCAAGGCCGAGTCGGCATGTGGTTCGACGGCGTGGGCTTCGCGCCGCCGTTGGAGGATCCGAACAAGTCCCGGGTGGTGGGGAAGGTCGGGTATGGCGTGATGCCGAGCGGGCCGAAGGCGCGGGCGGCGGCGACCACCGGCGACGGCATCGGCGTCACGGCGGCCAGCACGAAGAAGGAGGCCGCCTATCTGTACTGCCAGTGGGCGGTTTCGAAGCAGATCGGCGCGCGCATGCTGCAGGCCGGCGCCGGCGTGCCGTTCCGCAACTCCGTGCTGACCGACCCCGCGGTGCGCGAGGGCGTCACCATGCCGTCCGGTTGGCTCGACGCGGTGGCGGCTTCAGGCAAGATCAGCCGGCTCACGCTGCCGGTGATCATTCCGGTGACCGAGTTCCGCGACGTGTTCGGCATCGCGCTCAGCAACATGCTGGCGGGCTCGGATCCGGCGAGCGAGTTGCGCAACGCCACCGCCGATTTCCAGCCGATCCTGACACGAAGCGAGAAGACGTGAGCGTCACGGCTTCATCGCCGATAGCAGCGGTAACGGACGAAACGGAATCAGGCCAGCCTGGCGGGCTGTCGCCGTCCTACTGGCCGTTCGTGGTGCCGGCGCTGGTCGTCGTGGTGGCGACGATCCTTTTGCCCTGGGCCTTCACGCTGTGGATGAGCGTCAGCGAATGGAAAATCGGCGAGGGCCACCACTTCGTCGGCCTCGCGAATTTCGCGCATATGCTCGCCGACCGGCGGTTCGGCGAATCGATCGAGCGGACGCTGGCCTATACCGTGCTCTCCGTCGTGGCGCCGCTGGTGTTCGGCACGGCGGCGGCGCTGCTGTTCAACCGCAATCTGCCGTTCCGTGGCCTGCTGCGCGGCATTTTCGTGATGCCGATGATGGCGACCCCGGTGGCCATCGCGCTGGTATGGACGATGATGTTCCACCCGCAGCTTGGCGTGCTGAATTACCTGCTCTCCCTGATCGGGATCGAACCGCAGGACTGGGTCTATTCGCCCGATACGGTGATCCCGTCCCTGGTGCTGGTGGAAACCTGGCAATGGACGCCGCTGGTGATGCTGATCGTGCTGGGCGGCTTGGCCTCGCTGCCGCGGGACCCCTACGAGAGCGCCGAGATCGATGGCGCCAACGCCTGGCAGAAATTCCGCTACCTGACATTGCCGATGATCACGCCGTTCCTGCTGGTCGCGGTGACGATCCGCATGATCGACGCGCTGAAAAGCTTCGACATCATCTACGCGATCACCCAGGGCGGCCCCGGCACAGCCTCGGAGACGACGAATCTGTACCTCTACAGCGTGGCGTTCAGCTATTCCGATCTGGGTTACGGCTCCGCCATCGCGGTCGTGTTCTTCGCGCTGATCATCCTGCTGTCGATGCTGCTGTTGCAGTTGCGCCGAAGCTCCGCGCGGCTGGCGGGCGGCTCCAAGTGACCCACGATCTCAAGCGACTGGCGTGGAAGGCGTTCGACCGCGTGGGTACCACCATCTGCGTCGTGCTGGTGGTGTCGCCGGCGCTGTTCTTTTTTCTCTGGATGCTGTCGCTGTCGCTGAAATACGAGATCGACAACGGCGCCTACCCGCCCGTGTTCATCCCCGACCGGATCGCCTGGCAGAACTACGTGGGCGTGTTCGCCTCGAACAACTTCCTGCTGTATTTCTGGAACAGCGTCGTCGTCACCGGCGCCGCCACGCTGTTGGCCTTGGTCGTCGGTGTGCCCGCCGGCTACGGCATCGCGCGCATGAAGGCGGAGCGGTCGGCGATCGTCATCATGATCGCGCGGATGACACCGGGCCTGTCCTTCCTGATCCCGATGTTCCTGATCTTCCAGTGGCTGGGGCTGCTGGGCACGCTGGTGCCGCAGGTCATCATCCACCTCGTGGTCACGGTGCCGATCGTGATCTGGATCATGATCGGCTATTTCGAGACCACGCCGATCGAGTTGGAGGAGGCCGCCATGATCGACGGCGCCGGCCGCTGGCAGACGTTCCTGCGCGTCACCCTGCCGATCGCGAAGCCCGGCATCGTCGTCTCGATGATCCTGTCGGTGATCTTCTCGTGGAACAACTTCATCTTCGGCGTGGTGCTGGCCGGGCGCGAGACCCGCACGCTGCCGGTGGCCGTCTACAACATGCTGTCGTTCGAGCAGGTGAGTTGGGGCCCGTTGGCCGCGGCCGCGCTGGTGGTGACTTTGCCGGTGCTGGTTCTGACGGTGCTGGCGCAACGGCAGATCGTCGCGGGATTGACCGCCGGCGCGGTCAAGGGCGGCTGACCACGGGTCATGCCGATGAAACGAGGGAGCGTGCCGTGGCGTCAGTGACAATCTCCAACGTTCGCAAGGCCTATGGCCAGGTGAACGTGCTGCACGGCGTGTCCATCGACATCGCGGACGGGGAATTCGTGATCCTCGTGGGTCCCTCGGGCTGCGGCAAATCGACGCTGCTGCGCATGGTGGCGGGGCTGGAGGAGATCACCGCCGGCCAGGTGCGGATCGGCGCCCGCGTGGTGAACAACCTGCCCGCCAAGGAGCGGGACATCGCGATGGTGTTCCAGAACTACGCGCTCTATCCGCACATGACGGTGCGGAAAAACATGGAATTCGGCCTCAAGCTGCGCGGGGCGAAGCGCCCGGAGATCGATGCCAAGGTGTCTCGCGCGTCCTCGATATTGGGCCTCGATCCGCTGCTGGAGCGGCTGCCGCGCGAATTGTCGGGCGGCCAGCGGCAGCGCGTGGCGATGGGCCGGGCGATCGTGCGCGATCCGCAGGTGTTCCTGTTCGACGAGCCGCTGTCCAACCTCGATGCCAAGCTGCGCGTGCATATGCGCACCGAGATCAAGGCGCTGCACCAGCGGCTGGGCTCGACGATCGTCTATGTGACCCACGATCAGGTCGAGGCGATGACGATGGCCGACAAGATCGTCGTGATGCATGACGGCATCATCGAGCAGCAGGGTCGGCCACTGGATTTGTATGACCGGCCGGCCAATTTGTTCGTCGCGCAGTTCATCGGCAGCCCATCGATGAACATCGTCCATGGCGCCTTCGCGACCGACGGCACGGCGGCGGTGACGACGCCGGCGGGTCTGCGCATTCCCGTGCCCGCCGTGCCGCCCGGCCGCGCGGGCCAGGCGGTCAGCCTGGGCATCCGGCCCGAACACATCCGGCTGGCGCCCGGCGGCATTCCCGCCAAGGTCGTGGTCATCGAGCCGACCGGGGCGGAGACGCAGGTGACGATGGACGTTCAGGGCGCCGAGATGGTGGCGGTGCTGCATGCCCGCCTGGATGCCAGGCCCGGCGACATCGTCCACATCGCCGCCGACCCGCATCTGCTCCATCTCTTCGAGGCCGAAGGGGGCGGGAGGATCGACCTGCCCATCCGGGAACTGGCCGCGTAAACCCAAACTCAAACCCCAACCCGAACCCAGCGCGGAGCACGCCGCAGAGCGTGCCCGAAAGAGGAAACCGTCATGAACGCCTTGCAGCCCACCCGCCGTGGCTTGACCGCCGCAACCGCCGCCGCCGTGCTCGTCGGCGCCCGGCCGCGCAAGGCCCGTGCCGCCACCGTGCTGCGCTGGGCCACCGTGCTCACCGCCAGCCACCCCTCGGTCGCGATGATGGACGAGGTGGCCGCCGAGATGCGCGAGAAAACGGCGGGCGCCGTCGAGATCCAGACGTTCCCCAGTGGCCAGCTCGGCTCCTCGCGCGACGTGATCGAGGCGACGTCCTCGGGCGCGATCCAGATGGTGGATGAGGGGGCGGCGCAGTTCGGGCAGTTCGTGACCCCGTTCTCCATCCTGGAGGCGCCGTATATCTGGCGCGACCCCGCCCATATGCGCCGCGCGCTGTCCGCGCCGTTGATGGACGACATGATCGGCCAGCTGGTCGCCAAGCGCGACATGCGGGTGATCGGGTCCACCTATTACGGCACGCGGCACGTCACCGCCGGGTCGCGCGCGGTGCATGGCGCGGCGGATATGGCCGGGTTCAAGCTGCGCATTCCCGAGGTGGATACCTATCGCGCGATGGCCGAGGCGTGGGGCGCGCGGCCGACGCCGCTGAACATCGGCGAACTCTATCTGGCGCTCAGCCAGGGCGCGGTGGATGGCGAGGAGAATCCGCTGCCGACGATCCAGTCCAGCAAGTTCTACGAGGTGCAGAAATACCTGATTCTGACCGCGCATATCATGACGCCGCGGCTGATCGTGGTGAACGAGGATGCCTGGAAAACGCTGACGCCGCCGCAACAGGCGATGCTGCGCGAGTCCCTCTCCCGCCACGCGCGGGAGCAGGATGCCGAGATCGTCCGACAGGAATCGTTGCTGGCGGATACCTTCGCCAAGGCCGGCATGACGGTCATCGCGCCGGATCTGGAGAGCTTCCGCAAGCCCGTGCTGGCCAGCGTGCCCGACAAGTTCGCCGCACGCTGGGGCAAGGGCCTATGGGACAAGGTCGCCGCCGCCTGATGCGGGTGTTCGACCGGGCCGTTCAGGGGTTCGGCTGCCTGCTGCTGGCGGCGCTGCTCGGGTGCGTGCTGCTGGGCGTGGTCACCCGTGGCTGGGGCGACCCGCTGAGCTGGACGGACGAGGCGGCGCGCATGCTGATGGTGTGGCTGGCGGCGACCGGCTGGATCATCGCCAGTCGTGGCCGCGCGCATGTGCGGGTGCGGTTCTTCCAGGATCTGCTGCCCCGGCGCGCCTGGGCCACGGCTGAAACCATCATCCAGGTGCTGGTGGTGGCGCTGGGCCTGGTGGTCGCTGGATTCGCGGTCGTGCTCGTGCGCCGGAACATGGATCTGGAGGCGACGTCGCTGCCGATCTCGATCGGCTGGCTGTATGTGCCGATGATCCCGGCCGGGCTGGCGACGGCGGGACAGGCGGCAATGGATGCCGTCCGCCGCCCTCGCCTGGCCCCGAACCCGGCCGGAGCCGTGGTCGAATGACGCTGCTGATGGCGGAGATCGGCGCGGTCTGGCTTCTCGCGATCCTGTCCGGTGTGCCGCTGTTCGCGGCGATGGGGCTCGCGTCGCTGGCCTTCGTGACGATCTCCGGCCTGTCGCCCAGCATCGTGCCGCAGAAGATGGTGCAGGCGATGAACTCCTTCCCCATCGTCGCGGCCCCCCTGTTCATCCTGATGGGCAACCTGCTGAGTGCCGCCAACATCACCGACCGGATCGTGCGCTTCGCCACCGCCGTGATGGGCTCGCTGCGCGGTGGCTATGCGCAGGCCAGCATCCTCTCCAGCCTGATCTTCGCCGGCATGGCGGGCTCGGCGGTGGCCGACGCGGCGGGCACCGGCGCCGTCGAGATCCGGGCGATGAAGCGCGCCGGATACCGGCCCGAAACGGCGGCCTCCATCACCGCCAGCGCCGCGACGATCGGCGCGATCGTGCCGCCCAGCCTGCCGATCGTGATCTATGGCGTCACGTCGGATGTGTCGGTCGGGCGGCTGTTCCTCGCCGGCTGCATCCCCGGGCTGATGATGGCGGCGTCGCTGATGGCGATGGTCGCGGTGATCGGCAAGCGGCAGGGCTTCCCGCGCCAGCGCTTCGCCGGCTGGGGCGAACTGGGCCGCTCGTTCCGCGCCGGCATCTGGGCGCTGCTGACGCCGGTCATCCTGCTGTCGGGCATGTTCAGCGGCCTGTTCACGCCCACCGAGGCGGCGGCCGTCGCCAGCACCTATGCGCTGTTCCTCGGCACCTGCGTCTATCGCACGCTCGGGCCGAGGGATCTCGCGCGGGTCGCGATCGACACGGTGGAGACGGTGGGCGTCGTCACGGTGCTGGTCATGGCGGCCGGCGCCATGGGCTGGTGCATGTCGCTGTCGCGCATTCCGCAGACGGTGGCCCCGGCGATGGTCGCCTCGATCGCCAGCCCGCTGCTGTTCCTGCTGGTGTGCAACGTGATGCTGCTGGTGGTCGGCTGCTTCATGGAGACTTTGGCCGCGCTGCTGATCCTGATCCCCATCCTGGTTCCGGCCGCCAACAGCTTCCACATCCCGCCGGTGCAATTCGGCATCATCATGATCTTCAACCTGATCCTGGGAACTATCCATCCGCCTATCGGGGTCGTGCTGTTCATCACCTCGCGCATCGCCGGCATCTCGTTCGAGACGATGTCCCGCGCCGTGCTGCCCTGGCTGGTTCCGTTGCTGATCGTCCTGGCGATCATCACAATCTGGCCGCCCTTGACGACGTGGCTGCCCGATCTGGTGATGTCCCGCTGAGGGCCGCGACGGCGATGACGAGCGCTAGTGATAGGTCAGGATCGTTTCAACCACGTGATCGATCAGCCGGCGGGCGTCGGACTCGATCGCAACCAGCGCATTCGCCTCGCCGCTGCCGCGCATCGCCTTGCCCTCCGCGGTGAGGGTACGAAGGTCGCAGACTGTCATACCGCGGGTGAGGCCGCTGTTCAGCTCGACCTGAACGTTGCAATGTCGATAGGTGAGCATGTCGTCATGGACGTAGGGCACGATCGCGCACACGTCGTGCATCGGGGCCACGTTCAGGCCGAAGAACTGACGCTGCTTGCCGAGGTAGAACGCCAGCAAATCGGCGATGTGGCCGGCAACCTTGCCGCCCGCGCGCAGCCGCGCGATGTCGGCCTCGTTGGTGCCGGTGCGGGACGTGACGTTGTAGCCGACCATCCGGATGGGCGCGCCACACGCATACATCACGCTGGAAGCCTCCGGGTCCGCCCAGCAATTGAATTCGGCGACAGGGGTGATGTTGCCGAGTCCCGTCGAGCCACCCATGACGGTGATCTCGCGGAGCCATTTCGCGAAACGCGGCTCGCGCTTGATGGCCATCGCCACGTTGGTGGCCGGTCCGATGACCGCCAAAACCAGTTCGTCCTTGTGTTGGCGCGCGGTCTCGATCAGGAAATCGACGGCATGCTCGTCGATCGGCGCGCGATCGGGTTCGGGAAGGTCGGCGCCATCGATGCCGGTTTTGCCGTGGGCGTTCTGCACGGAGATGCGATTGAAGGCGATGGGTTCCGCGCAGCCTTTGGCGAGCGGCGCATGCAGACCCCCCAGGGTGAGAACCGAGAGGGCGTTACGCGTCACGTTCTCCAGCGAGTTGTTGCCGTGCGTCGTGGTGATGCCGACCAGATCGCAATGCCGCGCCGCGTAGAGGATCGCGACGGCGTCGTCATGCCCCGGATCGCAGTCGATCAGGATTTTGGTGCGGGACATGCGTTTTTACCCTCGGCGACATTGGCCATCGCTTCTTTGGCCTTTATACATTCCGGCAAATTATCAAGCGCGCGTGCCCCGTCAAGGCGCCGCCGGAAAAGGGAGGCGTCATGAAGCTGACACGACGGACGGCACTCGCCGGACTCGGACTGGGAATGGGGTTTGCCGGCGCGGCGACGCGCGCGCGGGCGGGCGGCACCATCAAGGCGACATGGAACGGCTGGCCTGACAGCCAGGTGAAGCCATTGTTCGACGCCTTCAACAAAGCGCATCCGGAGACGGCCGCCAGCTACGAACTGATCCCGTTCTCCGACCTGTTTCAGACCCTGGAGGTCCGGCTGGGCGCGCGCACGGCGGAACCGGATGTCTATTCCTGCGACAGCCCGCTCTCGGCGAGCTACGGCGTGCGCAAACAGGCCATGTTGCTCAACGATGTGCTGGACCGCGGCCAGTTTTCCAAATCCTGCGTCGATGCGGCGAGCTTTCGCGGGAACATGTATTCCGCGCCATTCTCCACCTCGTCGCAGTTGCTGTTCTACAATCGGGCGCTGTTCAAACAGGCGGGCATCGAGCCGCCGGAGACGGATATCGCCCGACGCTGGACGTGGGAACAGGTTGCCGAGGCGGGCCGCAAAATCACCGATCCCGCGCGCAACCGCTGGGGGCTGGTGATCGAGCAGGCGGAGCGGCCGTATCAGCTTTTGCCGCTCGGGCAGTCCCTGGGCGGGACGGCGCTGAGCGACGATGGTTTGAAGGCCACCGGCTATATCGACGGGCCGGCCTTCGTGGAGGGTTTCACCTTCATGCAGCGGCTCTATACCGACTGGAAGATCGCGCAGCCGGGCGTGTTCGATCCGAACGTCACACCCGATGTGTTCGGCTCCGGCCGCGCGGGCATGTTTCTCGGCGGCACGTTCAATCTCGGCCTGTTCCGTGACAAGTACAAGGATCTCGACTGGGGCGTGGCGCCGCATCCCTATTTCGCCAAGGGCAAACCCGTCACGCCCACGGGGTCCTGGCATATCGGCGTCAATCCCCGCACCAACGACAAGGCGGGCGTGGCGGCGTTCATCCGGTTCATGACATCGACGGAACCGCAGCTGGAGTGGTTCAAGCTGCGGCCCTATGTGCCGGTGCGGCTGGACGTTTGGGACAAGCTGCCGGAGGTGTTCGACACGCCGATATGGCGGATCATCCGCAACGAGGTGCAAACCACCGCCGTGGCGCGGCCCTCCACGCCGGGGTGGCGGGAGTATGAGGATCTGCTGCGGCAGTGTCTTCGCGACATGCAATCCGGCGGCGATGTGAAATCCATGCTGACCGACACCGCCGGCAAAATCGATCGCCAGCTCTTGAAATATCGTAACGTCTGAGGTCCGGGATTGCGTGCGAAATGGTGGGTTCCGTTCGCGTTTCTGGCGCCCGCCTTGCTGGGCCTGCTGCTGTTCCGGGTTGTGCCGATCCTGCTGTCGCTGGGCGGCGGCTTCACCGCGACGGACCTGACGGGGGAGACGTCGTTCGCCGGATGGAGCAACTACGCCGCCCTCGCCGACGATCCGGAGTTCTGGAACAGCGTGCGGGTCACGCTGGTGTTCAACATGATCATCAATCCGTTGCAGGTGGTGCTGGCCTTCGCGCTTGCGCTGCTGATGGCCCGCCCCGGCCCGGGCGTCGGCGCCCTGCGCACGGCGATCCTGCTGCCGATCACCGTTTCGATCGCATTGACATCGGTGATGTGGAACCTGCTGCTCGATCCCGGCGTCGGGCCGGTGAACGGCTTGTTGCGCAGCCTCGGCCTGCCGGCCCAGCCGTTCTTTCATAGCGAAGGCCAGGCGTTGCCGAGCCTGATCGCGATCTGCACCTGGCGCGGCGTGGGATACTGGATGTTCTTCATGCTGGGGGGCCTCGGCGCCATCCCCCCGGAGGTCAATGAAGCCGCCTCGATCGATGGGGCGGGGGCATGGCGGCGCCTGTGGCATATCACCCTGCCGTTGATGCGCCGATCGTTCGCCTTCGTCCTGATCGCCGATACGGCGGCGAATTTCCTGCTGTTCGCGCCTGTCTACATCATCACCACCGGCGGTCCGCGCGGCAGCACGTCGCTGTTGATGTTCGAGGCCTATCGCGCGGCCTTCACCCTGCTGGACAATGGCCGCTCGCTGGCGATTTCAACGGTCATTCTGCTCATCATCGGCGCCGTCGCCACGTTGGAACTGCGTTTCTTTCGCGTGGACGAGGCGGCGTGAAGCGACGCCCGGTTGTTCGCTACGCGGCGATGTCCACCCTGGCGGCGGTGGCCCTGCTGCCGCTGTTCTGGCTGCTGATCTCGTCGCTGAGGCCTGCGGGGGATATTTTTCGGTATGGGGGCCGGTTCTCCTGGCACACGCTCATTCCCAGCCGGATCACCCTGGAAAACTACATCGAACTGACCGGCGGCGATTTTCCCAGGGCCATCGGCAACTCCGTGTTCGTCTCGGTGGTGACCGTTGTCTTGGCGTTGGTGGTGAACTCGATGGCGGGGTTCGCCTTCGCCACGTTTCGATTTCGCGGTCGCGCCATCTTGTTCATGCTGGTACTCGCCAGCTTCATGATGCCGTTCGAATCGATCGTGATGCCGCTTTACACATTGATCCGGTTCCTGGGATGGACGGACAGTTTCCAGGCTCTCATTCTGCCCGAGGTCGCGAGCGGTCTTTCCATCTTCCTGTTCAGCCAGTTTTTCGCGGCGGTCCCCCGCGAGCTTTACGAGGCCGGGCGTATCGACGGCGCGAACTGGTGGCAAATCTACTGGCGCCTGGTGCTGCCGCTGTCGGGCCCGACCATCGCCACGGCCACCCTCATGCAGTTCATCCAGCAATGGGACGCCTTCTTCTGGCCGATCGTCGCCGCCAGTTCGCCGGACAAGGTCATGATCCAGGTCGCGATCGCCCGGCACGCGAACATGGAAACGGCCAACTGGGGCGGGCTGTTCGCGTCAGCCTCCGTCTCCGTGCTGGTGGCCGCGCTGCCGTTCCTCGCGCTGCAACGATATTACGTCCGAACCATGATGCATTCGGGCGGCAAGTAAGGCAATGCGAGAGCGTTCAAGTCGATGGCGCCGACTTGGTAGGAGGCATTGTCCAAACGCATTGTAGCCTGCGGATGACTATAAGTTTCTGCACAGGGACTTGGACCCGCCAACGCAGGTGCCGATACTTTACTATTGACCAGGTCGCTCGCAATCAAATCCCGTGAACGATCGGCGAGATCGCCATAGCCACCGGCCCCGATGGAATGTCTTGCGGCTTCCATCGGCCCACAACATCCAGGATTCCGCCTTCATTCCCGCCGCGCCGCCCAACATCCCGCGCGGCCCGGCGGTGGGTGTGGTTGTCGCCGCGATGCGTCAGCGTCACGCCGTCGGCGAGCATGAGATACTCGCGCGCATAGCTTAGGCCGCCCCGCCTGAATCCTGGCGCAGTTCGGAGCGGATGAGCCGGATCGGATAGTCTATTTCCATCGCCTCGATGGCCATGCTCATGGCGTTGGAGGCGTCACTCTCTATCACGCTGTTGCCGTCGCAGCGGCTATCCGCGCCCAAGCCGCCGGAAACCACCTGGCCGACGTCGAAACTTCCGCCCACCCCGCATTGGCGGCAATGTCGTACATCCAGTAATGCGCCATCTTGCTGAGGTCCTAATCGATGAAGTCATGGACCCGTGACCGCGTCGGGGGACAGGGTGCGCGATAGTCGCCGCCGCCGTTCTTGTATTCGCCGATCGATTCCTTCTTTTTGATATCAACGGAAAGCACCCGCTCGCCGGCGGCGAGAAACGCCATAGCTCGGCGGTTTCTGCCAGATAGTACCGTTTCGGCCGGAATGACTAAGGAGTTTGAGACGCGAGACATTGGCGCCGATTCCGATGCCAATGCTTGCGATCACGCGGATCGTGCGCGACCGAATCCCGCTACTCGCACCGCCAGTGTCATAATTGGTGCAGCTGTCAGGCCGTTGGTATCGTAGCTTGCATCGATGGACGGGCGGCGAACGCGGCATACCAAGCGGCAAGCCCGGGGTGGCTGGCGCGCCAATTCAGGTCGCCGAAGCGGAAATCGAGATAGCCGAGCGCGCAAGCGATGCTGATGGTGCCGATGTCGATCCGGTCAGCCAAATCGCCGGCGCGGCGTTCGAGCAGGGCGAGTGCCGCGTGGATCTTGTCGTACTGGGCGCTCTCCCACTCGGCGTATTTGAGTTCCGCCGGGCGGATGAGAGTCTCGTAGCGGATCAGCAGGCCGGCATCGAGAATGCCGTCGGCGACCGACTGATCGACGAGGTTGCGCCAGCGCGCCTCGCCTGTGCCGAACAGAGTACCGCCCTGTCCGGCATCGAGATATTCGCACACCACACGGGAGTCGTAGAGCGGGCCGCCATCGTCGCGCAGTGCCGTCGGCACCTTGCCCAGCGGGTTGCTGGCGACGACCGTCATGTCCCGCTTCGTGGGCCAGACGGCCGAGGGCAGCTTCTCGATCCGGTCGGCGATACCGTGCTCGTGCGCCACGACCATCACTTTGCGCACGTAGGGCGACGCCGGGGAAAAGAACAGTTTCATGGGGTTTCCTCAAGAAGGGATGTTTTTGCTTGTTCGGACAGGCGATGGAAATTCTCGCGCAGGAATTCACCCGCGAAGATGACGTGTTCGCGCATCAATTCCTCCGCCCGCGCGGCCTGGCGCCGCTTCAATGCGGCTAGGATTCGGTGATGGTCGTCATGGGAGCGCAGGATAACGCCGTGGTCGTGCCATAGGATAACGCGGTCCGACACGAGCGGAATCGCGTGCGTCCGTTTGACGAAGCGTTCGATCCAGGGGTTGCCGGACAGCGCGATGATCGTGTCATGGAAAGCGACGTTCATCGTCTGATACGGCCGCAGATCGACCGGATCGAGCCGGCCCGAGGCCAGTATCCGGTCGCCCAGAGCCAGATGCGCCTCCAGAAGCCGGGCCGCTTCCGTGTCGAAGCCGCGTTCGGCGGCAAGCCGGCAGGCCAGCCCCTCGATCGCCGCGCGCACCTCGTAGGCGGCGAAGATCTCCTCCGGCGCGAAATCATGCACCTGATAACCACGTTTCGGCTGGTAATCGATCAGTCCTTCCTGCGCCAGGAGCGTGAGAGCGGCCCGGATCGGCGTGCGCGAGACGCCCAGCCGCTCCGCCAGCGGAATCTCTTCCAGCCTCTCGCCCGGCGGATAGCCCCCCGAGAGCAGCTGCTCACGGAGGATATCGGTGATGTCTTGGGATCGGGTTCGCATGCCATGGATACATACAACGAAAAACCAAGCGGGTTAAGCCCATCCTGAGTTGACGGCGCACCTTCATGTGTACATGATCCGGCTAAATCAAAGATAGGCGGGCATCGCACCGCCATCGCGGGAGGATATCGGTTTGAGGCGTGTGGCATTCATCACCGGAGGCGGGCGCGGCATCGGGGCGGAGATCGCGCGGGTTCTGGCGGCCGCGGGCTGCCTCGTCGCCGTCGCGGATATCGATGCGGCCAACGCCGCCGAGACCGCTTCCGCCCTTCCCGGTGGTGGGCATCTGGGCCTGGCGCTCGACGTGACCGACGAACGCGCCGTCGAGGCCGGCTTTGACCGGGTTGAGGCCGAACTGGGGCCGGTCGCGGTCCTCGTCTGCGCCGCCGGCAAATTGCTGCTCCATGACGGCCGCCGCCCGATGATCACCGAGACCGCGCTTGAGAACTGGCGGGAAATGTTGGCCGTCAACACGACGGGGCCATTCCTCTGCGCGCGGGCCATGCTGCGCCGCCGCGCGACTCAGCCCGTGGCGCACGGGCGTATCGTCACCTTCTCGTCCTGCGCGGCCCAGCTCGGCGGTTATAACGCGTCGGCGGCCTATATCGCGGCCAAGGCGGCGGTGCTGGGGCTGACCAAGGCGATCGCCCGCGAGGCGGCGCCGCTCGGCATCACCGCGAACACGGTGGCGCCGGGCATCATCGATACCGAAATGCTGCGCCTCGCTGCCAGCGGCGTCGGCGTCACCCCGGCCAACCCCGCCTCGGTCCCGCTGGGCCGGGACGGCACACCGCGCGAAGTGGCCGATGCCGTGGCGTA
>Ga0116231_10008054_pt1 | contig 18761 bp, 20 predicted proteins | sample S1TSphgellanicum_2_FD_89695 | JGI IMG/M metagenome (GOLD analysis project Ga0116231, IMG submission 89695) | Host-associated microbial communities from peat moss isolated from Minnesota, USA - S1T2_Fd - Sphagnum magellanicum MG | ecosystem: Host-associated > Plants > Peat moss > Unclassified...
ACCAACCTGCTCGATTTGATGAAACTGCAGATCGAGGCGCCGGACGAATTGATCGACATCAACCGCCTCGGCATGGACGAGATCACGACCACGCCCGGAGGCGGTTTGCGGATCGGCGCGCTCGTGCGCAACGCCGTGCTGGCAGCCCACCCGCTGGTGCGGCGGGACTACGAGGTTCTGAGCCGCGCGCTGCTCTCCGGCGCCTCCGCGCAGCTGCGCAATAAGGCGACGACCGGCGGCAACCTGCTGCAACGGACGCGCTGCTACTATTTTTATGACACGACGAAACCCTGCAACAAGCGCCAGCCAGGCTCGGGCTGCGCCGCCTTGGGCGGGTTCAACCGCGTCCATGCGATTCTGGGCACAAGCGAAAACTGCATCGCCTCGCACCCGTCCGACATGGCGGTCGCCATGCTGGTGCTGGATGCCGTTGTCGAGACGTTGAAACCGGACGGCACCGAGCGTCACATCAAACTGGCCGACCTGCACAAGCTGCCCGGCGACACGCCGGAGCAGGAAACAATGCTTGAGCGCGGCGAGCTGATCACCGCGGTGATCCTGCCTCCACCGCCCGCCGGCCGGCAAATTTACCGCAAAGTGCGCGATCGCGCGTCCTACGCCTTCGCCCTGGTCTCGGTCGCCGCGATCATCGGCGAGGATGGGGCGAGCCGCATGGCGTTCGGCGGGATCGGCACGAAACCCTGGCGCGTGCCCGCCGCAGATGAGCTTCGCGCGCCCGACGACATTGCCGATACCGTGCTTGCCGGTGCGGCCGGCCATGGCACCAATGACTTCAAAATTCCGCTGACCCGCCGCGTCATTCACGCCGTGCTGCGGGACCAAAACCCGGAGCGCAGCTGATGGATTACGATACCCCGCTGGAAAAAACCCTGATCGACCGCGAGCGGCTGGTTGGCAAGCCGCTCGACCGCGTCGACGGGCCGTTGAAGGTCGAAGGCCGCGCGACGTATTCGTATGAATATCTGGGCGCCGATCAGGCCGCCTATGGCTATCTGCTGACGGCTGGCTGCGGCAAGGGCAAGGTCGCTTTCATCGACACGGCGAAGGCCGAGGCAGCGCCGGGCGTTTTGCTGGTGTGGACCTACAAGAACGCGCCGCAACAGGCGGACCCGAGCCCGCAGACCGTGCCGCAGCTGCGCAGCGCCGACATCATGCATAACGGCGAGGCGATCGCGGTCGTGGTCGCCGAAACATTCGAGCAGGCGCGCGCGGCCGCCCTTATGATCGACGTGCAATACGAGACCGCTGATGGCGCCTACAACTTCACAGCGCTGACCGGCACCGCGATCCGTCCGCCCGACGGCATGTTCAAGGCCGATACGAGCGCCGGCGACTTTGACGCCAATTACCCGATCGCCCCGGTGCAGCTCGACGTGACCTACACGACGCCGAACCAGAGCCAGGCGATGATGGAGCCGCACGCCACGCTCGCGATGTGGGAGGGCGACGAGGTGACGCTCTACACCGCCAACCAGCTCGCGAATCCCGCGCAAAAAACGGTGGCAGCGACGCTGGACATCCCGCCCGAAAAGGTGCGGGTCGTGGCGCGCTATATCGGCGGCGGGTTTGGCTCCAAACTGAAGGTTTTCGGCGATGCGATCCTGGCCGCGCTGACCTCGCGGGCGCTCGGCCGGCCGGTGAAAATCGCGCTGACGCGCCAGCAGATTTTCAATCACACGACGCATCGCAGCCCGACCATCCAGCGGCTGCGCATCGGCGCCACGGCGGAGGGCAAAATCCTCTCGCTCGCGCATGAAAATTTTGTCGCGAACCTGCCGGGCAAGACCTTCTTCGAGCCGGTGGCCTTGGCGACGACCATGCTGTACGCTGGCGAACACCGCCACACGACGCACCGCATCGTCGAGCTGGACATGCCCGAGAGCGCCTCGATGCGCGCGCCCGGCGAGGCTGTCGGCATGCTAGGCCTCGAATGCGCGATGGACGAACTGGCTGAGAAACTCGGGATCGATCCCGTGGAGCTGCGTATCCGCAACGAGCCCGCGCAGAATCCCGAGGACGGCACGCCCTATTCGGCACGCAAACTGGTGCAATGCTTGCGCCATGGCGCCGAACTGTTCGGCTGGGCGGCGCGCAACAAAACGCCGGGCGGAAAACGCGAGGGCAACTGGCTGATCGGCCATGGCGTGGCCGCTGCCGTGCGCGGGAACCTGCTGCAGCCCTCAAAGGCCTCGGTCACGCTGAACCAGGACGGCACGCTGACGGTGCAGACGTCGATGACCGATATCGGCACCGGGACCTACACGATCCTCACGCAAATTGCCGGGGAAATTCTCGGGCTCGACCCGGCGCGGATCGACATGGCGCTGGGCGATACGGATTTCCCCGCGGGCTCCGGCTCCGGCGGCTCCTGGGGTGCGAGCAGCTCCGGCTCCTCGGTCTACTATGCCTGCGAGGCGTTGCGTGAAAAAATCATCGCCGCCGCCGGCCTGTCGGGCGAGGCGGTGTTCGAGGACGGCTTCGTGCGCGCCGGCAATGTCTCCAAGGCGCTGAGCGAGATTGCAGGCCCTGAGGGCATCACCGCCGAGGGCGAGGTGAATCCTGGCAAGCTCGAAAACGCCTACACGCAGGCGGGCTACGGCGCGCATTTCTGCGAAGTGGCCGTGGACCGCGACACCGGTGAAATCCGCGTCCGCCGCATGCTCGGCGTGTTCACCGCCGGGCGCATTCTGAATGCGAAGACCGCGCGCAGCCAGGCGATCGGCGGCATGGTGTTCGGCATCGGCGCCGCCCTCACCGAGGACCTGATCGCCGACACCCGCTACGGCTATTTCGTCAATCACGACCTTGCCGAGTACCATGTGCCGGTGCACGCGGACGTGCCGGATATCGAGGCGATCTATCTGCCGGAGCTGGACGACAAGGCGAACCCGCTCAAAAGCAAGGGTGTGGGCGAGCTCGGGATTTCCGGCGCCGGTGCGGCAATTGCGAACGCCGTGTACAATGCCTGCGGCGTGCGCATTCGTGATTTTCCGTTGACGCTGGATAAGGTGATTGCGGGGATGGCGAAGTAAGCGCAAAGTTTAAAAACTTTGGGCCCTGGGATCTCGCGACATCACGCCCCGCTGCCAGTCCCAAAGTTTTTTGGTTACTTTTTTTCAAAAAAATAACTGCTTCCTAATTTTGATCCGCTAGCCTTCATAGATTGTTCTTCACAAGGCCGCTAAAATGGTTCTTCTGATCGACCCCTATGCCAACCGCAACCTTTCAATGGCCGAGATCAGGCTCGTCAATCGTGTCGCGGGTGAACTGATCGATGCGCATGACGATCTTGACCCTGCGGTGCTCGCCTTTGCGATCCGGAGATCGTATCGCTCGGGCATGCAGTCGCACGCGCTGAAACTACATGTCGAGCGTGATCTCGGCTTGAGCGGCGTCACGAATGGACGTGCAGCGCGTGGATGAAGGCGTAGGCGACGACTGGGATCGCCAGGATCACGTAGACGCGCAGAAAAATCAGTAAGCCCAGCGTGAAGCGGCCCAGTTGACGGCGCGGCAGAGGCGCGCGGGTGCCGGGGGGCTGCGTCGTCATGGCCCGAAAACACCTGGAAATACGGTGATCACGCCGTAGATCGCGCCGACCAGGCAGATGCCGACGACGATGGTGCCGCCGGCGATGTTGGCGGCGCGGCTGTTCGCGAGGTCCTGCATGATCTCGCGATCGTTCACCAGCAACAACAGGAACAGCAGCGCGGGCGCCATCAGCAACGTCGCGATGACGTTCACCGTCAGCGTCATCGCCAATAGCGGCGCGCCGGGGATCAGTACGATCGCCGCCGCGACCACCGTCGAGACGATAGCAGCGGCGTAGAACAGCCGGCCGCTCGCAAAATCGAGGTTCAGGCTGTGGCGCGCGGACATCGTCTCCGCGAGCGCGTAGGAGGAACTGGTCGAGATCGTCATCGCGGCGACCAGGCCCGCCTCGATGATGCCAAGCGCGAACAGGGTTGCACCGGTCGAGCCGATCAGCGGTTTCAGGGCCGTCGCGAAATCGGCGCCGCTCGCAAATTGCGAGACATCGACATGCGCGCGGTGCAGCGGCGCGCATGCGACGACGGTTGCGATGGCGGCGGCGGCGGCGATCACCGCGCCGATCGCCGTGTCGATCCGGCCCTGCGTCATGTCCGCGCGGGTAAGGCCCTTATCGACCACCGCACTCTGCTGGAAGAAGATCATCCACGGCGTGACGGTGGCGCCGATATTGGCGAGGATGAGGGTGACGAAGGCGGCGGTGACACCGCCCGGCAGCGGGCCCCAGGTGCCGATGGCGTGCAGCAGCGCGCCGCCATCCGGATGCGCGTACAGGGCGGCGGGAATGAACAGGAGGTTGCCGGCGGCGAGTGTGAGCAGCGTGCGCTCCCACGTGGCGTAGCGGCGCAGCGCCAGCGACAGAATGACGATGGCGACGCCGCCGAGCACCGATAGCCAGGCGGGGAGGCCGAAATAGAGGCCGCCGGCCTGGATGGCAATGAACTCCGTGACCAGCGTGAGCACGTTGCCAAACACGAGGTCTGCCATGGCGAAATAGCCCCAGAAGGGACCGAAGCGCTGGAAAATCAGCTCCGCATGGCCGCGCTCAGTCGCCACGCCCAGGCGGACGGCCATCTCCTGCACGACGAAAGCCATGAGGAAGGTGAGCAGAATGAAGGGCACGAAGAAGCCGACGCCGTAAGCCGCACCCGTGGTGGCGTAGGAGACCATGCTCGGGCCGTCATTCTCGCCGAGCATGACGAGGACGCCGGGTCCGGCGAGCAGCCAGATAAGCCGGAGCCAGCGGCCGCCGGCGCGGGTTTGCTGAATGCGCAGCCGATCGCGGGCGCGCAACAGATCCTCGCGCGTCGTCAGGGCGGTGGCGTCTCCACTCAGCGTGTCGGTCTTCATTGCGGTTTTGCCGGCCCGAGGGGCTTTGGGTTACGCATGCTTGTTTATGTAGCCATGGCTACATTTAGGTCAAGGGGCATATATTTGCGGTGTCAGCTTTCATGTGTTTAGGGTGCCCGGTTGAGTTGGGAGGCTGCCAGGACAGCCGGCTGTGGAGATATAAATGACCGAGGCGATGAGCGCCGATGACGACATCCCGCCAGCGGAGATGCCGGAGGAACCGACGCAGGCCCTACGTTTTGGCCGCACACGCGTCGCGCGCTCGGCCGCCCTGGTCGAGGACTATGTTGAGCTGATCGCCGACCTGCTGAGCACCCAGGGCGAGGCGCGCTCGACCGACATCGCCAAGCGTCTTGGGGTTACGCATCCGAGCGCCATCAAAAGCATCGCCCGGCTGAAACGCGAGGGCCTCGCGACCGCGAAACCGTATCGTGGCATCTTCCTCACCGAAGCCGGACATGAACTCGCAAACCGGGTGCGCGCGCGGCACCGCCTGGTGGTGGAATTGCTGCTGTCGATCGGGGTGCCGCGCGAGGCGGCGGAGGCGGATGCGGAGGGTATGGAGCACTATGCGTCGGAGACGACGCTGGACGCGTTCGCAGCGTTTTTGGCAGAGCGGAAGCGTGCGGCTTAAGATGGGACCGGGAAGGACTAGAGCGGCGTCAAGACGCACGGCCCCGAGTCATAAAAGTTTTTTGCTACTTTTTTTCAAAAAAGTAGCGCTTGCTTGCTTCTTACTCAGTAGCGGCACGGCACACGCCCGCACCGTCGAGACGTTGCCGCTGCCGGGCGGGCTTGGCTTACCCTATTACACTTCGGCGCATGGCGGCGCGCGCATTCTGGTGGTCATTCAGGGCTACACCCGGGATGCGAACCGGACCTATGACGCCGCTGCGAAGGCGGGGCTCGGCGATGATACGCTGATCATCGCGCCGATCTTCCAGGTGGCGCGTGACAAGGACAAAAAATGCCATTTTCACGGCGTGCCCGCGGCCAAGCCCGGCGATGCCTTGTGGAAATGCGGTACGTGGTCAGACGGCAGCCCCGCCACCAACGGGGCGGTCACCTCGTTTCAGGCGATGGACCTGCTGCTGGCGGCACTGCACCGCGCCAACCCCGCGGCCGGCACGATCACGGTCGCGGGGTTTTCCGCCGGCGGGCAATATGTGCAGCGCTACGCGGCGTTCGCGCATCCGCCGGATGGTGTCGCGATGCGCTATGTCGTGAGCGACCCGTCGACGTTTCTGTATTTCGATGCGTTTCGGCCAGAGCCCAATCCGGGCACCTGCGGAACGTTCGATACGTGGAAGTTAGGGACGGAAAACCTGCCCGCTTATCTGGGCCGTGACGCCGCGGCTGCGCGCGCGGTGTATGCGCATGCGGATATTTCGTATCTCGAGGGCGCGCTGGATGACAGCGCCGGGGAAGGCACGGCCTATAAACTTCTGGACAAGGATTGCGGGGCGCAGTTGCAGGGGCCGTTCCGGCGCCAGCGCGGCGAATTTTATGCCGCCTATGACGCGAGGGCGTTGGCGCACGGGGCGCATAGGCTGACGATCGTGCCGGGCTGCGCGCATTCGGTGACGTGCGTGTTTCCGAAGGAAGGGACAGTGTTAGGTAAGTAGAGGCAAGCGCTTCTTTTTTGAAAAAAAGAAGCAAAAAACTTTTATAACTCTGGGCCAGGGGCTCTGACTGCGCCGACGGCCGTGGTCGTCAGTCTTGCTACTTTTTTCACAAAAAGTAGTCCTTACTATCCTCACCTTTTTGCTATGAAACGACGGTGACCATAGAACCCGTCGCCTACGAGCCGCGTCGTTTCCGTACCGCCGCCGCGCATTATCTGGCTGGCCGCGCGCCCTACCCGCCCGCGTTGCTGGCGCGCGTCGCGCAGATCACCGGCGTTACGACGGCGCATCGGGTCATGGACCTCGGCTGCGGGCCGGCGCAGCTTGCCAGGGGCTTTGCGGCTTATGCGCGGGATGTGCTGGGGGTTGATCCCGAGCCTGAGATGTTGCGCCTCGCACGCGCCGAAGCACCGGCGAATGTCGGGTTCATCGAGGCGAGTTCGTATGATCTCGGCCCGGCGCTGGGCCGGTTTCAGCTGGTCACGATCGGCCGGGCGTTCCATTGGATGGACCGTGTCGATACGCTGCGGCGGCTGGATGCTCTGGTCGAGCCCGGCGGGGCGATTGCCTTGTTTTCGGACACGCATGTGGAGCTGCCGGAGAACGCGTGGCGGCAGGCGTTTCGCGATCTGATCAACCGCTACGCCGCCAATGATGCGAGCCGCACGCAACGCCAGGGGCCAAACTGGATACCGCATTTCGCGGTGCTGTTAGACTCGCCCTTCTCGGAGCTGGAACAGATTTCGGTGTTTTACCGGCGCGAGGTGACGGCGGCGATGCTGATCGACCAGGCGCTCTCGATGTCGTCGACCTCACGCGCGTTCATCGGCGACCGCGCGGACGAACTGGTGGCGGAACTAACGGACTGGTTCGGCCGCATCGCCCCTACCGGCGTGGCGAGCGAGGTTATCGCGGGCATCGCGCTGATCGCACGGCGACCGGATGGCCGATAACAGCGCGCTGGTATTGTTTTCGGGCGGGCAGGATTCGACGACGTGCCTGGCCTGGGCGCTGACGCGGACGCATAAGCACGCACGGGGTTTCGGCTGCGGAACGTGCCCGGCTTGTGAGTTGAGGGTGCAGGGCCATGAGGCGTATCGGGGGCGATAGGATTTTGGAGACAGGACGTACACGGACGAGGCAATTTTTTTGACCCCGCCGCAAGTCATTATCGTGAACGGCATCGGCAGCGTGGGAAAAAGCGCAACGGCAAAGGCGCTGCAACCGATGACATCAAAACCGTTCCTGCATGTCGCCATGGACGCGTTCCTGGACATGCTGCCCGAGACGCTGTTCGACCACCCCGACGGCCTGATGTTCGAGCCGGCCGACGATGCCGGCAAGCCGATGGTTGGCATAAAGACAGGTCCAATTTTTGAACGCGCGATGCGTGGCATGCGGCATGCCGTCGCCGCGATGGCCGGGCAAGGCAATAACCTCATCGTTGATGAAGTGATACTTGAGGCCGCGCTCGTGCAAGAATATCGGGACCTTCTACGGTCATGTGACTTGCGCCTGGTTGGCCTGTTTGCGCCGCTGGACGTACTTGAAGCGAGGGAACGTGCGCGTGGCGACCGGGCGTTAGGTTTGGCGCGTTGGCAGTATGGCCGCGTCCACCGAGATATTACTTACGACCTGGAGGTCGATACCTCGTCGAAAGACCCCACAGCTTGCGCACACCTCATTCGAGAAACCTTTGGGATTTGACGACCCTCACGCCTGGCCAAAAATATTGACGGCCTTTCAAAACCCCGACAAACGATGCCGTCCGCACCAATCCCCTAACCACCCCACCACAACCGACAAAACTTTTTTGCTTCTTTTTCCTGAAAAGAAGCGCTTACTTCCTTGCCCTAACCCTTAATCCTCAAGCCACCAGCCTCAACGCCGCCGGCGGCAGTTTGATCGCACTCACCAGCGCCCTCACCTCAGTCCGCGCGGCGATGTGGGACAGCCCCAGCGCGATGCCGATATTGGCTTCGCGCACGTCCATCAGCGTCAGCCCTTGCAGGTACAATTCCCTGAAGATCACGCGTTCGCCGAAGCCTTTGAGGGTCCGAAAGCCGATGCGCTTGGCAAGCGAGTCCAGCGTTTCGCCGACGTCGCGTTTGTTGCGGGCCTCCGAGCCGGCGAGCCGGTTGCGCATCACGATCCAGTCGATCCGTCCGCGGTCGGCAGAGAAACGTTGTTTGCGGGCTTCCCACACCATCTCCGCGTAGATGCTGGGATTGACGATGTCGTGGTTCTCGGGGTCGACCTTCGCGAGCATCGAGAAATCCACGAAACTGTCGTTGATCGGGGTGATCAGCGTGTCGGCATGCGCGTGGCCGTAGCGCGAGAGGAAGGTGTCGGCACCCGGGCAATCCAGCACGATCACGTCGCAGTCCGGCGCCAGTTCGGCAAAGGCGGCATCGAATGCGGCGCGTTCGTCGGCCTCGGCGTCCGGGCGGTTGTCGAGGGTTGACCGGTGCACCGCGCGGAAGGCCGGCAGTGGCAGCACGATACCCTTGGTATCAACGAAGTGCTGGCGCGCCTTGAGGGTGCCGGCGAGCGTGCCCTGGCGGGCGTCGAGGTCCATCGCGCCGACCCGGTAGCCATCCCGTAACAATGCGACCACGATATGAATGGCGGTGGTGGATTTGCCCGAGCCGCCTTTCTCGTTACCCAGCACGATCACATGGGGGCGGGACGCGGCAGCGATGGTGGCCATGCGCAGAACTCCGACTCGGTTACCCTTGTCAGTTTACCGGATTCTGACGCGCTCGGCGAAGGCAATATAGGTTTCCAGCATCTTGCCCAGAAACTCTTTTGTGGACGAATCCGTAAGCTGCCCGTCGCTGAATTTCTGGCCGCCGGCGCCGATGAACACTTCCGGCTGGCCGAGCAGCTGCACGCTGAGCACGCCGAGCGTCTGGCGCAGCGGGTATTGCGCGCGGGCGGTGCCAAGGACGCCGGCGCCGACACCGATGATGGCCGCCGGTTTGCCGGTGAACACGTTGGCGGGGCGCGAGCCCCAGTCGATGGCGTTTTTCAGCGGCGCGGGGATCGAGGCGTTGTATTCAGGGGTTGCGAAAATCAGGGCGTCGGCGGCGAGGATTTCGCGGCGCAGGCGCTCGACGGGTTCGGGGTATTTGCCGTCATGCTCCAGATCCTGGTTCATCAACGGCAGGTCGCCGATCTCGGCGATCTCGAGGGTATGCGCGGCGGGGAGCAGTTCGCCTACCGCCCGTAATGCGGCCGTGTTCCAGGATTGTTTGCGCAGGCTGCCCGAAATGCCGAGAATCTTCATGCGTGTCGCTCCTATTTGCCGGTGAGAATGCGCTCCACCAGTTCCCTCACAGTGGGGATGAAGCCGTTCGAATAAAACGGGTCCGAGGCGAAGCGGAAGGCGTTGTGACCGGCGAACATCAGGTTGTGGTCGAGTGCCCGCTCATCGTGAGGTGCGGCGTGCGCAATGTCCTGCAGGGTTTTCTGGATGCAGAAGCTGCGGGGGTCGGCTTTTTTGCCGTTATCGAAGCTCGGCTCGTGCTGGCTCCAGTTGGAGAAGCGGCACTGGCTGAGGCAGCCCATGCAATTGACCTGGTCTGTGTGGATTTCCTCGGCCTTGTCGGGGGCGACGAAAATCAGGGTGGAATCCGGGGTACGCAGGGCTTCGGTGAAGCCCTCGTCCTCCCAGTCCTTCACCCGCGCGTAGTCCGGGGCGGTGAGGTAGACCGAGCGCTTGCGCGCGCCGACGCCGTATTCGACGAGGTGCTCGCCGACCGGCTCGGGCGTGTAGGCAACCTGGCGCTCATTGCGGGCGCGCAGCTCCTGGATGAAATCGTTGTTGACCGCGGAGGAGTAGAAGCCGGTGGGCGAGAAGCGGTTGAGGAACACGTCGCCGGGTTTCAGGCTGCGCAGGCGCTCCTTCCAGCTGGCGGGAATGGGGCTTTCGCGGGTCAGTAGCGGGCGGGTGCCGAACTGGAAGGCGACGGGGCCAAGCTCAGGGTTGTCGATCCAGTCCTCCCATTCCTCGAGCGCCCACACGCCGCCGGCCATGATGATGGGGGTTTCGCCGAGACCGAGTTCGCGCATGATCTTGCGCAAGGCGAGCACGCGGGGGAACGGGCTCTCGGGCTTCGTCGGGTCCTCGCTGTTGGAGAGGCCATTATGGCCGCCGGCAAGCCAGGGGTCCTCGTAGACAACGCCGCCGAGCAGATGGGCGACCTTGGAATAAGCGCGCTTCCACAGCGCCGAGAAGGCGCGGCCGGAGGAGACGATGGGGTAATAGTGCACGTTGAAGCGGGCCGCGATGTCAGAGAGCCGGTAGGGCATACCGGCACCGCAGGTGATGCCGTTCACGATACCTTTGGTACGCTCGAGAATGCCGGTGATGACGCGCTCGGCGCCTCCCATTTCCCATAGGATGTTGGCGTGAATGCGGCCCTGGCCGCCGGAAATATCGTAGGCGCGCTGCGCCTGGGCGACGCCGCCTGCAATCGCGTAGGCGATCAGCTCCTCATGCCGGTCCCGCCGGGTGCGGCCGTGGTAGAGCTGCGGGATCGGCGCGCCGTCCGCGTCATAGCTGTCGGCGTTCACGGCCGAAAATGTGCCCGCACCGCCGCCCGCGGCCCAGTGGCCGCAGGTCTCGCCGCTCGATACGGCCACACCCTTGCCGCCCTCGACCAGCGGCAGAACGTCCTTGCCACCCATGCGGATGGCGTTGATGAGCTTCATTATCCGAAAACCTTGATTGCACGGATGATCCGGCGGGTTCAGACCCGCGTTACACGGGCCGTATTACCAGATTGATACAAGGCGTGAAGTGGGCCGGCAAATCAAATATAAGGCACATAAAGGTAAGCAATCCCTCCTTTTATGAACAAAAAGTAGCTTTCTGAAAATTCGACACGGGCGATGGCGGCCCGGCGCCGCAGGCCCAGAGGAGCAAAATGTCTTGCTTCTTTTTAAAAAAAAAGAAGCACTTGCTTACTTTCTACCTTGCGCCCTAGACCCCCTCATGGACCTCGATTTTTCGGAAGCCGAAATCCAGCGCTATTCGCGCAATATCCTCCTCAAGGAGGTCGGCGGCACCGGGCAGGCGAAACTGAAGGCGGCCAGCGTGCTTATTGTCGGCGCCGGCGGGCTCGGTTCGCCGCTGGCGCTCTACCTCGCCGCCGCCGGCGTCGGGCGCATCGGCCTCGTGGACATGGACACGCTCGACCTCACCAACCTGCAGCGCCAGATCGCGCATGATACGGCTAATGTGGGCCAGCCGAAGGTGGCCTCCGCCGCTGCCGCCCTGCGGCGCCTCAACCCGTTGATCACGCTGGACCTGCACGAAACCCGGCTGACAGCGAATAATGTCGCGGATTTGATCGCAGGGTATGACGTCATCTGCGACGGGACGGATAATTTCGCGACGCGGTTCGTGCTGAACGATGCGTGCGTTGCCGGCCGGCGCACGTTGGTGAGTGCTGCGGTGCTGCGGTTCGAGGGCCAGCTTGCGACGTTCAAGCCGCATGCCGATCCGGAAGGGCCCTGCTATCGCTGCCTGTACCCCGAGCCGCCGCCCGATGGTCTGGTGCCGAGCTGCAGCCAGGCCGGCGTGCTGGGACCAGTCACCGGCGTGATGGGCACGCTGCAGGCGAGCGAGGTGTGCAAAGAGATCCTGGGGGTCGGCCGCTCGATGTCCGGCTGGCTGCTGATCTGGGACGCGCTCGCCATGGAATTCCGTAAAATCCGCCTGCGCAAGGACAAAGCGTGCCCCGTATGCGGCTGAGGTTTTGCCTGCTCGGGTTGCTGGCACTCGCCGGCATGGCGCCGCCGGGGCCGGGGCCGGGCGTGGGCAGCGTCACGAAACTGCCGGTGCCGCGCTTCGTCTCGCTGCGGACCGACGAGGTCAATTTCCGCGCCGGGCCCGGGTTTCAATATCCTGTGATCTGGGTCTACCGGCGCGATGGCCTGCCGGTGGAGATCATCGGCGAATTCGACGTCTGGCGGCATGTCGTCGCACCGGATGGCGGGAGCGGGTGGGTGCATGAGGCGACGATACGCGCGCACCGCACATTCTACGTGACGGCGGCGCAGGCGACACTGCGCCGCGCGCCGGACGAAGGCGCGGGGGTGGTGGCGTATCTTGACCAGGGTGTGACGGGGACCTTGGATAGCTGCATCGGCGCCTCGACCTTTTGCAAGGTGAGTGCGGGGAGTGAAGCGGGGTATTTGAGCCGGGATGATTTATGGGGCGTGTTTAGCGGCGAGGAAGTTAAGTAAGTGCTTCTTTTTTGAACAAAAGAAGCAAAGAACTTTGCTCCTGCGCGCGCTTGGTGCGGCCAGATCCCGTGACGGAAACGCCAGAAGTTTTTTCGCTACTTTTTGTTCACAAAAAGTGGTGCTCCCTTCGCCCTTAAAAAAATAGTTGTCCACAGAAAAGGACTCGGAAAACAGGCGCTAGATATTGAGGCTGAGCATCGCCGTCTATACTGTATATTGTAGTCGGAACGAGGAGTGCCCACAATATGGAGTGGACGGACGAGGTTATTGCCAGGCTGCGCGCATTGTGGGCCGAAGGGTTGTCGACGGCTGAAATCGGCCGCCGTCTCAATATTTCGAAGAACGCGGTCGTCGGCAAGGCGCACCGGCTGAACCTGGCGGCGCGCCCTTCGCCGATCCGCCGGCATGAGGGCAGCGGGGCGGTGCGCCCGGCGCAACCCAAGCGCACCCAGGGGCCGACGCTGCCGCCGCTATCGGCCAGCGTGTCCGCACCCGTAGCCGGCCTGCGCGCCATCATGCCCGCCCCGAAGTACAGCCAGCGCGCCACCCCTTGCTGCTGGCCGATCGGCGAGCCCGGCAAACCGAGCTTCCATTTCTGCAACGCCGAAGCCGCGGCGGGCAAACCGTATTGCGAGGCGCATGCGTCGATTGCCTATGTCAGGGTTCGCGACCGCCGCGAGGACGCCGCTTAACCTTTACGAAAACGGGAGAGGGCGATGTGGCCCTTCCTGTCTTGTCAGATCATTTCATGTCCGTACATATAAATCTCGTTTAAGTGGCTCAATTGCGTGTAGGCGAAGCGTTTTTCTATTGCGCCGCAGCACATGTTTCCGATTGATGTTTCCTGTCTTATGCGGCTAAACTAGGCACAGCCGGCGAATTCGACCGGCAGAATGACCCACGCCCGGGTAATGCTCGGTAAGAAAGGTGTCGACATGGAAACGATACAGGAAGACAAAGTCCGCGTGAAAAGCGGGGCCTCGGCCATTGGCGGCGGCGCGCTCACCGGCGTCGTTAAATGGTTCAATCCCGGCAAAGGCTATGGCTTTATTGCGCCGGACGCCGGTGGCAACGATATTTTCGTGCACATCAGCGCGGTGCAGCATGCTGGCCTGCGCAAGCTCAACGAAGGCGAGCGGGTGCGTTTCGCCCTCGAGCAACGCGAGGGCCGCGTTGCCGCGGTCGGCATCGAGCGCGCAAATTAGCGGTCGGCATCGAGCGCGCGAATTAGCGGTCGGGATCGAGCGCGCGAGTTAGGGTCCTCGCTTTCACCTATCTGCCAAACGATTGCAGACGCCGTTCTGGTCAGTCGTATAGCCGTGAGTTTCAAGCCGTTACGCGCGTACATATGTGTACGTCGGCGTCTCTGCCTGGAAATGACGGCTGTACGCTGCCAGGGCGGCGTTTGCCGTTTGTACAGCCGGCGGTGGAGCCGTCCGTTGTACGGCCAACACAGTGGTTTCTGAATAGTCTACCCTTTGGCCGGTGCTATAACGACCCGATAACACGGAGTCGGATATGGCATATTCTCTCGAAGGCGTGGCGGCAGACGGTGCGGCAGCATGCATGCTGTACGGCGTGCGGCCTGGCGACGTGGAAACGCGGCTGGATGCGCTGCCGGCCGCCCAGGCCGCAATGGCGCGGGTGCAGAATTTCACCGGGGCCGTGGGCACCGTCGTGCTTCTGGCAGGCGAACAAGGGCTCGAGGCCGCTTTGCTCGGCCTCGGCGACGCACCGGCCGTGCACGGCTTCGGCGCCGCGGCGCGCGCCCTGCCCGCCGGCAGCGCCTGGCGCATCCAGCCCGGCGCGTATGATCTGAGCGACGCGGCACTGGGCTTCCTGCTCGGCGCCTACCGTTTCGACCGGCTGAAGACCAAAGCCCCACTTGGCATCGCGACCATAGCGGCCGAGCAGGTGACACGGCGCGTCGCCATCCTCGCCGAGGCGATTTGCGGCGCGCGCGATCTCATCAACACGCCGGCCAACCTGCTGGGCCCGGCCGAGCTCGCCGCTGCGGCGCGCGCGGTCGGCGAACGTTTTGCCGCCAAAATCACCAGCGTGACCGGTGCGGCACTCACTGCCCGCTATCCCGCGATGGGCGCGGTCGGCGCCGGGTCCGACCGCGCCGCGGAGGCCGTGCTGCTCGAGTGGCACGGCAGTGCCGCGCGCCCGGACGCGCCGTTCTTTTCGCTCTGCGGCAAAGGCGTCTGCTTCGATACCGGCGGCTACGATCTGAAACCCAGTGCCGCGATGTTGCGCATGAAGAAGGACATGGGCGGTGCCGCCATCATGCTGGGCGTCGCGCACGCGGTGATGGCGCTCGACCTCCCTGTAAGATTGCACCTGCGGCTTGGCTGCGTGGAGAACAGCATCTCCGGCCACGCCATGCGCCCATCCGATGTTTTACAAACGCATGCTGGCCTGACCGTCGAAGTTGGCAACACGGACGCGGAAGGACGGCTCGTGCTGTGTGATCTGCTCGCCGAAGCCGCCAAGGATTCGCCGGACTACCTGCTGGACGCTGCAACCTTGACAGGTGCGGCACGCGTCGCCCTGGGGCCGGATCTGCCGGCGCTATTCTGTACCGACGATGAATTCGCCGACACGCTGCTGGCCGCCGGACGTTCAGCATACGACCCGTTATGGCGCCTGCCGCTCGCCGAGGGATACGACTCGTGGCTCGACAGTTCTGTTGCAGACTGTAACACCGTTGCGGCCAAACCGATGGCGGGCGCCATCATTGCCGCATTGTTTCTAAAGCGTTTTGTCCCGAAACAGATCCCATGGGCACATATCGATGTCTACGCCTGGAACGATGCAAACCGGCCAGGCCGGCCGGAAGGCGGCGAAGCGCAGACTCTGCGCGCCATCGTTGCGATGATCGAGGGCTGCGCCGCTGGCTCGAATCGGATGCGCGTAAGCACCGGCTAAGACTTCGCTGATAATCGATATTGCAATGTTTTCATCTTTCAACGGCTTGTGCAGCGACGAAACGATGCATAGTTTGCTTCGTTCGTTGCATTCCAAAACGCAACCAACGTGCTTTCGACGATCCTGACTCGCGGATAACATTTCCGTTATATTACCGTTAGTTCATTCACGTTTAAGTTGCGTTAATGACAATCTGGGATCGTGGCAAGTGACGCTGTGGGCGTGGGTGCGGCGGAACAGTAGTGAATTTCGAAGTTAAGGATTTAAGACTATGGCAGCGCAACTTTCGTCCGATCAACTCGTTGGCATCCTTCGTGACACGGTGGTGTCGCTCGTTCGCCGCGACGGTGTCGATCTGTCCGCGCGCCAGCTTGGCGTGTTCCTGACCTGCTACCTGAACGAGGGCGGGCACACCGTTCGCGGCCTGGCGCAGGACCTCAACGTCTCCAAGCCGGCGATCACCCGTGCGCTCGATCGTCTGACGGAGCTCGATTTCGTCCGCCGCAAGGTGGACCCGGCTGACCGCCGCAGCGTGCTGGTGCAGCGCACCGTCAAGGGGGCTGCATTTCTGCGGGAAACCCGCCATATTATGACGGATGCTCTCTCAGCCAACAAAACCGAGGCCGCCAGCCGCCGCGCGGCGAGCTAAACAAAGCTGCCGCGCGCTTGCCGCGGCAGCTTGTCTTCTATGGTCACTCGGGCCCCTCAGGGCCCGAGCCCAGACCCCGCCAGCACCGCTCGCGCTGACACCGGCCGACAAAGCCCTTGTAACGCAGGTTGAGACCTTTCTGAACGATCAGAAAGGTGTGACCGCCAATTTTCTGCAGGTTTCAGCGAATGGCGCGACGCGCACCGGCAAGGCGTGGCTGGAACGCCCCGGTAAAATGCGCTTCGAATACGATCCGCCTGACAAGCAACTGCTGGTCGCGGGTTATGGCCTGCTGGTATACCACGACCCGGAACTCAACCAGACCACGAACATTCCGCTCGGCAGCACGCCCCTCGGCATCCTGCTGGCCAGGCATGTCGACCTCAATTCCGGTGGCGTCGAGGTGACCAGCATTCAGCGCCAACCTGGCGAAGATGACATAACGTTAATCCGCAAGGACAAGCCGGCGGCTGGCAGCCTGACATTGGTGTTCGGCACGGACCCGCTGGAGCTGCGCCAATGGGTGGTGAACGACGCGCAGGGGCAGCAAACCCGCGTCAGCCTGTATGACATAGCACCCGGCGGCCCGTACCCGGATGCTCTGTTCCAGTACAATACCGGCACTACCCCCATTCCCTCGGGCGGGTAGCGCCGCTAAACAGCGGCTCCATGAAACTCACCGTCGCTACCTGGAACATCAATTCGCTGCGCTTGCGCCAAAGCCTGCTGCACCGGCTGATGGCAGCACTGCAGCCGGACATACTGTGCCTGCAGGAAACAAAGGTGCCGGACGCGTTGTTTCCCGAAGCGATCGGTGCCGAGATCGGCTTTCCGCACGTGCTGAAGCGCGGCATGAAGGGCTATAACGGTGTCGCCATCCTCTCCCGCCTGCCGCTGACGCTGGTCGATGACACACCAGACTGGTGCGCCAAGAACGACTGCCGGCACCTCGCCGCGCGGGTGACCACGGGTAACGACGCCGTGACGGTACATAATTTCTATGTCCCCGCCGGCGGCGATATTCCCGACCGCGACGCGAATGTGAAGTTCGCGCACAAGCTCGATTTCATCGCGGAGGCGCAAAGCCATTTCGCCGTCTACAAGCCGGCACGCGCCGTCCTCGTCGGCGACCTCAACATCGCGCCGCTCGAACATGATGTCTGGAGCCACAAACAGCTGCTCGGCATCGTCAGCCATACCCCGCCGGAAACCGAGGGGCTCAACAGCTGGATGGCGGAAGGTTTTACCGACGCGGTCCGCCACTTCGTGCCGGCTGACCAGAAACTCTACACCTGGTGGTCCTACCGCAACCGTGACTGGGAAGCCTCCGACCGCGGCCGCCGGCTCGACCATGTGTGGGTCACAAACGATCTAAAGGATGGTCTGCAGGGCTACAAAATTCTGAAGGAGGCGCGCAATTGGGAGCAGCCTTCCGATCATGTGCCGGTGGCTGTTAGTTTGGAGGTTTGAGGAAGCGCTACTTTTTGTATAAAAAAGGCCCCGCGCGAGCGGCGGTAGCAAAAAATTTGGGCCGGTGGCCTGTTCAGGGGACGCGGGAGGCGAAGACCGTCTTTGATGCTGCCGCGGAATCGAAGGTCAGGGGTTCTGGTCCTGGCGCAAAACCGTTTTTCAGGAGCAGAAACGCCATGATGTCCACGTATTGCGTGCGGCTCAGGCTATCCGGCGCGCCGGCGGGCGTGCCCTCCCACAGGTTGGTGAACACGAGCCCCAGGGAATAATGGTCACCGGCGCTGGCAAAATCCTGGCCAACCAGCTTCGGCCCCGTCAGCCCCTGCAACGCGCCGCCATGGCAGGACGCGCAGTACCGCCCATAATCCACCGCCCCCTGCCCCGCCTGCGCCGCCGTAAACAACAACGGCCCCTGCGCCGCCGCCGCAGCAGCCCCGACCATGATCATGACAATCGCCGGTACCGCCTGGCGCATGGGCCCCCTCCATTTTTGAACGGAAGAAAGCGCTTTTTTTGCAAAAAAAGAAGCAAAAACTTGTGGCCTGAAACTGCGCCGTCGAAGCCGCCAGATCCCCGGGCCTAACAAATCAAAGTTTTTGACTACTTTTTGTTCACAAAAAGGAGCGCTTACGTCCCTCGCCTAAGCCGCCCTCACCTGCCACCCGGTCAGCGTCGGCTGGCAGTACAGAGGGGCGGCGTTGGCGGCCAGGCCTTCGCCGCGGGGCAGGCCCATGATGTCGCGCAGGGCGCGGAAGACGCCGCCATGCGAGACGATCAACGGCAGGCCAGGTGCCGCCAGCACTTCGGCCATCGCGGCGGCGACGCGCGTGCGGAGCTCGGCAAAGGTCTCGGCGCCGGGCGGCGTGAAACGCTCCTCCAGCCATTCCGGGAACCACGGCATCAGCGGCTTG
>Ga0116231_10008056_pt1 | contig 18760 bp, 15 predicted proteins | sample S1TSphgellanicum_2_FD_89695 | JGI IMG/M metagenome (GOLD analysis project Ga0116231, IMG submission 89695) | Host-associated microbial communities from peat moss isolated from Minnesota, USA - S1T2_Fd - Sphagnum magellanicum MG | ecosystem: Host-associated > Plants > Peat moss > Unclassified...
CGGAACCAACACTGGAACCAACCACCATTAGCAGGTTATTAGAAGGGTGGTTCTTACCATTCGTTCTCACGGTTCTCAAAAAATCAATGAACTAAAATATGGAACCGGCTACTAAACATCGGTTTCCATAAGATCACACTGGGCCAGAGTGATTCAGCACCCGCTGGCGCACCATCCATCCACTGGATGCCTGAACACCAGTTTCCATTGGATCACACTAGGCCAGAGTGATTCAACACTCACCGGCGCACCATCCATCCACTGGATGCCTGAACTTGTTGTGGATGAACCTCAACCAGTTATAACTGTCATAGACAGACTGACAAACTTGCTGAATTAATATATAAGATTCTCCACTGTGTCGTGTCTATATTCCACTCTTTCTCCACCCTGTCAGAGTAAACAGACCATGACGGGACAAATGGATGATCGAACGGATGAACAGATGGATGAAATGATGTTTCATGATGTCCTTTACTATATGTAATATCCATTATGTTTGTGCCATTAAACCCTAAACCCTAAAAGCCCTTTGGAGCAGGGCCCAAGGATGAAGCCCAAGGTCTAAGGTCCAGAGTGTAAGTGCCCTACTCCTACTAGCTTTTACCCATCATATTGAATAAACAATGTGGGCTTGTACATGGGGCCTGACATTTTTGTAAAAATACCCCTCCACACATGCAAGAGGGGCCCATCATATAGGCCTACCTCATGGGACGGCTTTTTAAAAAAAAAAAGGGTTTAGGGTTTAGGGTTTTTGAAAAACCCTCCCCCTACCAAGGTTATTACATGTAAAGGCCACCAAAAAGTTTATGGTGAGATAGGCTTTTTGTGAGGGTGTACCCAAAGTGATTTTTTAAAAATAAAATAAAATAAAATAGTGTGGTGATGATATTATTATGAGCCTCTTTGATTGGCCTATCACCCCAAAATAATAATCCCATTGACACACACTCCTAAATCAAAATATTATGTAGCCTTCTATTTTTGGTCTAGCTATGTTTGAGTCTCTCACTTCTAGTGTCTTTTTTTTTTTTTTGGTATCCTGAAAATATTGGGAACTTAGGGCCAAAAAGTGAAAAGACAGAATTTATTTATTTATTTATTTAAAGTAGTGACTTTTTGAAAAGTGGAAAAAGAGGGGGTGGGGGGTCCACTAGTAAAGTCTAGAAAGGGAAAAGGTGGATTTGGATGGGGTCTCTTTTTTTTTCTTTTTGTCCTAAATGGTTTGGCATAGGGTTCAATTTTAACTCAAGTTGTGTAATTTTTAGGGTTGGGGATGGGGTTTGATTCTTCTTTTGTTTTTTTTAAGGGTTTTGGGAGTGTGAGGGTTGTAGAGAAAGAAAAACTGAAATGGTGTTAAAAGCTTCAAGGAGTACATAGACTCCATCTAGTTAGGTAATAAGGGTGAAGATTGAAGGTTTATATTGTTGGTGCTATCCAAGTATTCTTTAAAGAATCACAAATTTACAAAATGCTAGTGATTGTGGATGTACGTGCTTTGTGAATCCTATAGTGAGAAATCTTCAAGAATAGTGAACTTGTGTACCTGTGACTTTCCATCGTCTTATGATACTTATGGAATTCTAGCTGCGTAATTCTAGCTTGAATCTAATAAGCATGGTTGCAAGGAGAGATTTTGTTACAAAGGGTTTGTGAAGGACAAACACAGAAAGTAATTTTGACTTGTAAAGCTCACTTGATATGGGTATCATAAACATCAAATACGCTCTCTGAGACCAAGAGGGGCAATTTGTTAATGTACATGAAGAGTCGATTCAGATTGTCTTGGGCAATTGTGACCATGTCATGAACATCACTGGAGTCTGTGAAGATCCACAAATCACAAGAGTTCACATGTCTCAAACTGCCTCGGCAAAATGGGCAAGACTGTGACCTTGCACGCCTGCAAGCACCCACCCCATTTCTTATAAGCCACATAGCCTTTCTTATCATCCTGGGTATATCTGCTGGTCTAGTGTGCCCTAAATGTTCTTGATTTTACCTTCTCCACTAATCTGGAGAGAATGGTGGACCACATTCAAGCAAGGAAACTAGCAACAGATATCTATGAAATTGCAGAGAAAATCTCCACAACAACAATTTGAAGGTGACGATGACAGTGAGTGCAGTCATAACCTTATGAGAGTCACTCACAAAGTGCCAGACCATCACCTTCATCATGAATAGCAGTGACGATATGCCATGACTACCCCCTGACTTCATCAGCTCCAGATATGTATACAATAATCAGTCAAAATCTGGGCAACCCATTATATAAAATCTGTGTCCTGAGTTTCTGTCACATTTCCAGAAGCAATGGGAAGATTCAGTCATGATGTTGGCTAGCACTCAAGGGAACAGCTAGGAAGTAGACACCAAGGAGGAAAGAAAGCCTGCAGATCAGTAAATGATTCCAACATCCAAGCTTTGCTAGCCACTTTTGCAATACAAGTGACTCACGGATTCTTGACTAGCATTTGACCCAACTGCCCATACTAGCTAGCCATGGACTTAGTCAGCACATGACAAGAGGTGGAGGTGGGTTATAAGATGAACTCAGGTTCTTGAGCAAAACATTTCATGAAAACCCAGGTACTGAGTTCTGTTCTGGAAGTAATGCAAATATTGAGAAGAAGAGAAAGTTCTGCACTCAATGAATGATGATGCAAAGACCAAGAGAATAGGGCATGGCACAACCATTTTGAATATTCTAAAGAGAAGCTTCAGAAATTCCAATAAGAAATTAAAGATGAAGAAACACTCGAATGCAGGAGCAGCAGTGGCCATACCATTCACGGTAGCACTTGAGGCACATGGTGTGGTTGCAATCAGGAAGTGCAATCTTAGTATTGCTCTCCATACAGATGCCACACTCAATCTCACGCTCCAGGTCAACTTCTGACCTGTGACCATGCTCTTCTTCCACCTTTCTCTTATACCGCTCCAGGCATACTGACTTCTGTTTCATGTCCTCCCCAACCAAGATTCCTCCATCCAGCTGTTGCAAGGATGGATATATATATGCTGTGGGGATTGCCACAAAACAAGGGATCAGCATCATCAAGTGCCTTTACTAACATCTTCAAGTCCAGTTCCTGCAAAGCAGGAAAAAAATTTAAGTCACTTATCTCACAGACAAGCCAAATGAGCAATTTCAAGCAAAGAGAATAGGGAGCATCAAGCATTGCACTCTGAACAGATATCTCCAGAGATGCACCACCACCATTGACAAACATACCATAAAATTCATGAAAGCTGGCCTTCCTCTCATATGTAGACATGGTTGTAGTCCCATCCATATAAACCTGCATCATCAGTGTCACACCTTCCTTACTGACAAAAGAAGAAAATGGAAACAGAGAAAATGCAGGCAGATAGCACATACTTGGGGCATTCACAACACAAACCCAGTGAAGGAAAAAATGTGAAGAACAAGAATGGAAGAGATGGTGGAGATGGACCCCTTGAAAGGACTTCAAAGCAATCTGTGATGTGAAGATGAATGTGTGGCAATCATGAACAGTGGTTGATGCACACACCTTGTAGATAAGGATGTGGAGAAGGCCCAAGGCACCAGCCAGGCTGCAATCAGTCCACTGCACCAGGAACAGCAAAAAATGTGCTGCTGGAACATATGATAATCTCATTTGTAAGCAAGCTCCATCATAGTCCCTTGGAAGCTCTGATGCCCTGCATCAGACAGACCGTCACCCAAAAACCATCTCTAAGCAGCTCTTTCCAAAATCCTTCATCTCTAAGCTCATTCCAAAACCACCACCATTTCTAAACTCTTTCCAAGGCATTAATCCTCTACCACAGACAAACCAACACTGCTAGAGAGAGAGAGAGAGAGAGAGAGAGAGTTGAGAAAACAGCTACAACTGGAGTCGCAGAGCTGTCAGCTTTTTTAGGTCAAAACTCAAAACCCACAACAAGACAAACTTCATATGTTGTGTCAATGGCAAATGGAATGGGTTAGTGGGGGAATCACTGATTTGTGTGTTTTTCCTTACAAGGTATTTGCATGTTGAATATCCGCCTCCAATGTTTTCAAAGACTCCTTGAATGATTTCCCTTGAGCCATTGCCAGAAGTATCATTGCAACAACTGGTGTGCGCGTGCGCGTTGATCTTAAGATGCTCTTGTTAGGATATCCAGGACGAATGAACGAGTCCTGGTATCCCACAAACTGTGGTAGCTAGCTAGCTATTGTAAACACGTGATAGTCTCTCCATTTTCAGCTCCTCTCGATGCCTTTTATTCTTTCTCTCCTCCATTCCTCCTTCTGCTGCTGCTGCTGCTGCTCCTCGTCCTCGTCCTCATCCTTCTTCCAGTTCCTTCCCAAACTGAATTATCTCATGTTGTTCCTCCTCGTCCTCAAATTCCTTCCTCAGAGCTTTCAAATCAAAAAAATTAAAAACCAAAAGGAGGAAAAAAAAATCCTCCAAGCTCTGGAAAATTTAGCTACACGGACAGAGCAGCAAATCCCATCAGTGCCGAATTCTCAGCACAAAGGAAGTAAAAACTTGGGACGACGGCGCAGGCGCGAGAGGGGAGAGAAGAGAGAAGAGAGACAAAGCGAGAGAGGAGGAGGAGCGCCACGGCAACCGTCCTGCCTATTTTGCTACCTACTGCACTAGAACTAGGTATGCATCATAGGCCCTTAAACGCGTCCCGATTCTAGACCCTAAACTTGAGGGCCCCAAATTTTAGGGCCCTAAAATATATATCTGCTCTCAGGGGAGTGTATCATTATCCTTTTTATGGATAATTTTTTTAGGGTTTGGAGTGCAAGCTTTTTGTTGTGATGATTTAAAGCTTTATTTATTTATTTATTTATTTATTTTGCCACCTTGTGAAGTCACTTGCCACCTTTAAATTAATTAATTTTGCCATCTTGTGAAGTCATTTGCCACCTTAAAATTAATTAATTTTGCCACCTTGTGAAGTCATTTGCCACCTTAAAATTAATTAATTTTGCCACCTTGTGAAGTCATTTGCCATCATCCTGACTACCTAAGAAAACCCACCCATCCATGCATGTATGTTCAGAGCACACATTCCAAATAAGGTATAATTTAGTGCAAGTTTTTATTGGCCTTTGCCTACCAAGGCAAGGAAGGATATTTATTGTGTTTAGATTCATTATTTAGAGTATAGTAGCTTAAGGGATTTTTATAGGCCCCTAGGTAATAATAATAATAATAATAATAATAGGTCTATTTATTTTTATATGAGGAATTTTGAAAGATGATATTTTTGGCTTGTGTTGAAACTTGAGATTAGTTATAGAGTTCTAATATCTTGAAGGATTTTGGTTTTCTTTTTTAGAGGACTTTTTGAAGATGATATTTTTGTATGGTGAAATATTTGAGTTTCCATAATCCTTCTTTTCCCTTAAGGTATTTCTTAATGTAAATGGCAAGGCCATAGTGTGACACACCCTTTGTTATTGTTATTGTTATTGTTATTATTATTATTATTTATTTTCAATTTTGTGATGTAACCACATTGGCGATCGTCCACAAGAGGAATTTGTTGAATTTGGCTATGGGTCAGGGAGGAAAGTAGATTTAAAAATAAAAAATAAAAAATCCTGCTTTAGTTTGGCCACCTGCTGAAACCTATTGCCAAAATATGGTGATTTAAGGGGGGAGAGAAATAAAATCACAAAATCCTTTGTATGAGTCAAACTGGAATTTTTTTGGGTTGGCCAAGTGGCAAAAATTCACCACCAAAATAAAATAAAAATGTTGATTCAGTGTCGGGCAGTGATCAGATTTTCTGGGTTGGGCACCTTCCAAAAATAAACTACTTGCATTTCTAAAAGAGAATTCAAAACATTTCGGGGATTTTGGCTTAAGTAAAATGGCAAAAACCATTCAATTCCAAGTGTGTTGTTTTATATGATATTCAACCTTACCTTACAAATCATTATCTTATAAGTCAATCTTAACATCCACAAATTATAAGGAAATATGTTTATGATCATGGATGAAAAGTGGATGATGAAAGATAACTTTCATTTATGCTAAATGAATAATCAAAAATAATAATTAATAGTTCTACATTGGCATAGTTTACAAGAGAGATCTATCAAGAGATGACTAATGTCCCCAAGACATTTATATGTACACCCATTTTTTTATGCAACAATTCTAAATAAACCCAAACCATAGGTTCCTCAACCTTAAACCCTAAACCCAAACCAAACTTTCCTTTCAAAACTAAAAACAAATAAGCATATAAACCAATGGCTCTAGTTAATTGCTATTAAGTAATTAATTTAGACTTAACTCAGGTAGCTAGGGCTTATATACGGTTGAATATGGCACTTACAAGAAGACAGGGACTTTGTTGGCCTTGCCTACCAAGGCAAGGATATTGTGTTTAGATTCATTATAGAGTATAGTAGCGTAATGGATTTTGGCCCCTAGGTAATAATAATAGGTCTATTTTTATATGAGGATTTTTGAAAGATGATATTTTGGCTTGTGTTGAAACTTGAGATTAGTTATATAGAGTTATAAAATCTTGAAGGATTTTGGTTTCTTTTAGAGGATTTTTTGAAGACTGTATTTTTGCATGGTGAAATATTTGAGTTTTCATAATCCTTCTTTTGCTTTAAGATAATTTTTTAATGTAAATGACAAGGCCACAATGTGACACACCCCTTTGTTTAAATGATAAAATATAGAGACATCAAAATGAGTGGAACAAATTTGTGTAAAGCGTTTTTTTAATCCACTATCACTACTTTAAAACCTTGAGGATAAGAAGGAAGTATGGAGAGTTTAGAAGGTGTGTGATTTTTCAATAGAAAGGAGTGGGATTAAGCAAACCTACTCATTTGGTGCAAGAGAAGGAGAAAGAATAAAGCGGTATTTCATGTTGAAACATGCAAGGAGAGGTAAGGGCTGGGTAAGGCAATCTTGTAGTCCTCTCCCTTAGCTAATCGTGGTGGTTAGTTAAGTACCATCTATTACCTTGTGGCCACCAATTACCTCACCTACTTACTTGCTTACATAGTCACCACTTACATTTCTTACCTAATTACTTATGATACTTAGGCCCATTTTAGACTAGGGTCCAAGGAGTAGGGTCCAATAAAATCAAACATTCTTATTGGTCAAGAGCTTTAAATTGATTCCAAGACCTTTAGACAAGTGTACAAGACCAAGACAAATCAAATTGTGATTTAATTTACATGGCATCATTTTAGAGTGGAACCAATTGGTCCAAACTAGAAAAACATTTAAAGGAGAGCTTATGGTTTGGAGAACCAAAATGTAAGTTAGGGTCCAAGGTTGCCCATTTTTTTGTTTCTTGTTTTTTTTCAATGTTTTCTTTTATCGTTGTTGTTCAAAGACACACTATGGATAGAGGATATTATTACAATTCCCCCATTTTTGGTCAATTTTGGAGTTGACATGGCTGGTTTTATGAATCTTCACAAGATGGTTGGTAAGAGTGCATTTGTGGCCTTTTTAACTGCACAAAATCAAAGTGAATGGAAAGGTGAAACAAAAAGTGAAGAGTTGAAACCTCAATTTTCACAAGTGGAAGGAGATTTGAATTTACAAAAGATGTTTAAACCAATTCCCATTTCACATAAAAACACCCAAAAATAAATAAAAATTATGGTATCTTGTGCATGTGTTTATCCATTGTGTGTAATAAGAGTAAAACAAACAATAAAAACAAACAATTAAAAAAATCATTTAAATTTTAAATTAAAAAAAAAAAACACCAAAAATTAACCTAATATTCTCACATGTTAATCTCATAATTTTTTATATTGGACCCTCAAACTGAACCCCAAGCCTATTTTTTATATTGGACCCTCATATTCAATCCCAAGCCTTTAGACACATTCATCCTACCTTAGGAAAAAATGTCCTTTTTAATGTGAAAAAGGGTTCAATTCAAGATTCAATTTGCTTCAAATTTGTCCCCAGGGGTTTTGGTCATGGGACTCTTATCTAAAGTGACCCTTAATACTCACATACATAGCTAATAGCTCCATAAATAGGTAGTGTGAAAGTGAAATAGCAGGATTTATTGGCCAATTTGGTGACGTCAATATGAACACATCTAGAGGTTGTCCCATGAAATTTCAGAAATCATTTATGTGTGGGCTCAAGTTGTCAAGTGAAATTGGACATTATTGAGGTTATAATAGAGTCAAGAAAAGGTGATTAATTATTTTATGTAAATTCTGATTTATAACTTTATATTCTATGTCAATTTTTAAACTATTGGTTTATGATTTGTCCTTCTTTTTTTTGGGTTGTTGCTCAAGGTGAAATTATGGCTACAAAGTACAGATATGTTTGGTGTTCCTATAACAATATTGACACGTTTTTCCACAATGATACATGTATACACAAGAAATAAATCACTTGCATCAATTTGTGCACAACTTTTAGGTATCAAAACAAAATGTTGAATTCTAAATGTATCGTGTTGCATTTTCCACCTATTGGTTCAACAACAAATGTGAAAGAAACCAAAAAATCTTCAATTGGTCAAAGTGATGTCCATACACCTACTTCTCCAATTTAATGTGCTTTGCAAACAACTTGGCAAGTTTACACTTGTCTGTGAACATCTTCATTCCCTTGTGATCCCACACAATTTACCTATATTAAACAAAATTTTAAAAAAATTCTAAAGCAATTGTAAAATGCATTATCATCATTCTACTACATTGAAGACAAAGAGGCATAGAGGCACAAAAATGGGATGTGTTTAGAAGGACCAACAAGTAGAAACAAAATGTGTTCCATTTCGAAATGGAAAACAAACTATGCACACCAGATTATGGTTCATTTAACTTCTTGAATAAACTCATATACCAATGAAATTATAAAGAAATCTTCACAACAACAAGTTGAAGGTAATGAAATAATGTTTAGCCTAAAAAGCTCAACACATCAAATTACAAAGCTACACTTAGCTTGTCAACATTATGATCACAATCTTTTGGAAATTGAAAACTTTCAAACAAGGAATGACACTACCACCATCACAATGTTGCCATGAGGTAGTTGAACATAATCCTAACATTAAGTATGAGGAGGTGATTAATATGAGAGCTACTATATGATGGCGGTGAAGAACCCAACCTTGTTTGATGGGTTGTTGATGCCTAATCAAAGTTATACAACAAAATACTTTCAAGGGGGGTTGAACCCCAATCCAAGAATGGATTTTGCCCAACTACAGTTGAAAGTCTCTTACATGCTACACCACACATAGCCACAAGATGTAAACACATTCAAAAGACTACAACTTTATGCCTTCAAGGGGGATTGAACCCCAATCCACATTGGATTCTACCCAATAGCACTTGAAGGTGACCTACAAACCAACAAGATCATTCACAAGTAACATATGAATGAAATCAAATTTAACTTTAGTGCAAACAAGCCTAAACAACAAGTTGGGTTGGGAGGGTGGTAAAAATGGAAACCAATCCATGACTTGATTCTACCAAACTAAAATTAAAAAGTTAACCTACTCAAAAGCACACAAAATTGGAAATTTGTTACATGTTGAAGGCTAAAAGAAAAACTCTCACGAGAATGCATTCATATAAGCCCAAAGGTTCAATATCATTACAAAGATAAACCTCCATTACATGAAAAACATACCTAGGCATGTGCCCTTAAAATGCATTATAAATCCATGCAATATTGATGGTCGTTGGTTTGCCAATTTCAAATGGTAGTACATAATAGAAATGTGCTTAAAAAATAGAATTTTTGAACATACATCCTAATGACCATATCCAAGTGCATTGTGAGACAGTTTCTTAGCTTGTTCTTGATGTAAATCAAAGTTGAGAAGGTCCGTTCATCCTATACTAAACCTGGTGTGATCACAATGGATATTTCAATAAGCTTCTTCTTCAAAATGCCATTGGATCCCAACCTCTACCACAAACAAGATGTTGGGTTACAACTAAATGGTGGCAGCATGGCATAATTGCAATTGCTTTTCATTCCGACAATAAAAAAAAACATGTTGATCCAATTTCCAACCATCAAACAAAGTTGGACACATCACACCATCATCACCGGCTACCCGTGGGTGACAATATTATGTTTTGAGCAAAGCAAGGTGCCCAAGAAATGTTTGCTCAACATCAAATTGCAACCAATATTGCGCGTAGATTATTCCCGCAACATTCAAGACCTCTATGCAAGGAACCTCTTGTCAAGTTCATTGATTAGTTATAGTGTAGCTTGAATGCATTATGTCTTCACCTTTTGCATAGATTGTGCCCAAGTTTTTTGAGTGACCATGATATGGAAACTAGTCAACTTGTGAATGTTGTACAATTTGCCATAATTAAAAAATGTTGTTTGTTATACTCCAACAATTGGATTGTTCCACCAAACAATGTGCAAAGGATCAAAGGTGTGGTCAATGAAGTTTTGAAATTGTGGGAAGTCAATATAGTTGCATTTTTCCTCTTGATCATGATACATGTTGTGCAAGTCAACTTGACATAGCTTCACACTACCCACAAAGTCACAAATGAAGGTATCTCTGTTTTAAGCATACTTGCTCAAACCTTGCAAAGCTTCCAACATAAGCAAAAAACAAGTAAGCCCTAGATTAGTCTCAATGTCACACAACAATTCATAGTTAGTAGCTATTCACTCATTAACAATAACATCTTTTGCCATTTTCACCAAAAGTGTCTTAAACTCTTCAAGGAGGTACCACCTTGCTTGGAACAACCATGTTAATCCATTTGGTTTTGATCTTGCACAAAATTTTGAGACCTTTTGTTTCCATAACTTCAACCAATTTTGATCTCTCCAAATTCCTTTTTAGACTATGACTAAAGTACGTGTACACATTTGCCAATAATGTTTCAATTTTCACAACTATGGGCAACTAAGAGGGTGAAGACTGCTACGTTGGTCTTATGAGCTACGCAATGCACATGAATACAAAAGGTGAATACTTTTCTCTTAGCTAGGTTGCAACCCTAATTTTGATGCCTTGGAAGATGGTAACACCATTTGAACCACAACATATAACCTTAGTAACCAAGTCATGGTTAGACAATCCCCCAAAACCTTTCACTGAGTTTCAGATCATGTTTGTGAAGTTGTCTATTGTGCAACCTTCTATGACCCATTTTAGATTCACTAAGATTGGTGTCCTTTTGAAGTATTCAACAACATAAACATGAATTGACTTGTTATTTATACTAGTCACTTCATCACAACTTACAAAAATATAATTTATTACGTAGATGGCTGTTTTTATAACTACCAAAACCACATTGTTCATGCATTCTACCATGCCTTAACCATTAGTGTCCATCCAATGTTTGTCAGGAGTGTTCTTCGCCTTCAAAAATTATACGAACCCAATCATGCTTTCAAAGTTAGTGATGGGTTTCCCCAACTTCAAAAGATGGAAAAGGGTGACAAATTGCATGTTTTTTTTTTTTCTTTTCGGCTTTACTGTGCTTTTAACTTGAAGTTGAATGCCATCATGTCCGGTTATGGCATAAATATTTTCATTCCAAACATGTTGGCTATCTAAACTGATGTAAGATTTCCCAAGCACCTTGCCAAGCCGAACTACCTTACACATTCACCTACCACTATGTTTTTTCAACCCATCAAGTTTGGGGACAAGTAATTTTTCCTTTTGTTCAATTGTGGAACAAACTTTGCAATCAAATCATTATCACCTTGCCATCTGGCCCAACAACTAGTTAAACCCAAGGAAACTTTGCCGCCCATGTATCTTGGAAGGTTCGATTCAACTCCCATTCAACCTTCCATTTCTTTTTCGTAACTATAGTCACTTTCTCACCTCTTTCATCAATAGTGAAGTCAACAAGATCAATCCTAGAAATGTTAAGGTTAGATGAGGTAGAAGCCCCACTAGCAAATGTATAAGGTCACCATCCACAACAACATAAACCTTGCCTTTTTAAATTCAAGAAAGACAAAGGGATTTGAACTTAGTGGTGCAACATTAAAGTTTGTAGAAAATGGGATGGAAGCACTAAAAAAAAGTTTGTACTTAAAGTTTTGAGGTGATTTCAGGGGCACACTATAAACAAAATGTACACTAGAAGAACTTGGAAACACATTAATTGAAGACAAGAACAATTTTTTTTTTTTTGCCAAACCCTAATTACTAACAACAAAATGTGTGATGGAAGAATTTGGAAACACATTGGTTGAAGCCAAGAAGAAAAGAAAAGCTTATATTAAACCTTAACCAACAATAAAATCCACAATGTAAGAACTTGGAAACATTGTGGTTGAAAATAAGAACAAAAGAAAAGCTTTTGCTAAACCCTAACTAGTAACAAAATGTGTGATAGAAGAACTTGGAAACACACTAGTTGAAAATATGAACAAAAGAAAAACTTACGCCAAACCTTAGAAATGCCTAATCAAACTTGGAAACACACAATTGAACCCCAAAAACCTCTAGATGAAACATGGAAACAAATAGGTTCAATCAGAAGAATTCAAATGAGAATGGAAAGCAAAACTAGATTCATTCATTGTTTCCAATGCGTTTAAACTAGAATGGAAAGCAAAACTAGATGCATTCAACAAGCAAGCTCCTTAAATACCCTAAAAATAACAATCTTTCATTGGTTGTTGAACTTCTATTGAGTCTACTAATGTTGTTGTTGCACTCCATAGATCCCATTTTACAATTGGATGATTTCAATCTTCATAATGTAATTCAACTTGCTACAACCCACCCACAAATCCCAAGATACTTTTATAAAGCCCATCTATTTAACCTATGTGTGGTGGCACTTTATTCATAACTCATAGAACATGGGTGGTGCTCTACTATCTATTCATAATTCAAGTGGCATTCTACTCATAACTAATAAAAGCAATAACGGTGATGCATAATGAAAAGGAAGTGTAAGAAATTAGCAAACTTGTTTGACAACATAATCCTAACTGGGGAACACCTCTTTAAAAAAGTACGCCCTAATTGACAACATATCACATCTCCATTGTTGGTGTGTTTGGCGAAAGATCTTAGGCATTGGTGGATTATCTAGTGAAAAGAAATAGTCTCCCAATTAGTTTATGATAAAATCATAATCCTAAAAGGTCTTTATAGATGTCATTGGTGAGGATTTGAAGTCACATAGATGCGAAATTTCACCCAAAAAAAAAACATTGCCTCATGGGCTAACTAATTTCATGCTCAATTTTTATTTAAAATATATTTTTAAAATGTGAAAATTTTATGTTAAAAAAAATTTGACCCACCATGACTTTTTTGGACCATGGGTGAACAATTTTTGCACCCAACTTCAAAAATATATATTAAAAAATTGAGAATAATTATTTAAAAATATTATGACAAAAAAATAGTCTAGCAATCATAAAACCATCATAATTATAGCAAGTTACAATATCAATAATTTGACTAATCATATCACGATATTATTACTCTATTCTAAAACACAGAGAATATATATATTCCAAAACCTACAAAAAATGAATCAATTTCTTAAAAGAAAAACTAGTTATTCATTTTCTCAATGGGGAACCTGATCATAGGCTACAACAATTGCTGGATTTTAAGTGACCCAACACACACCCAATGACCTTCAAGTTGGAGTGAATCAGCAACCTGTTCAGTTCAAGGAAATATGGGCCCAATTCACTCAACATTTCACTCATTTTGTAATGAAGTACATGGCTTGTACATATGTACATTGTTCACATGTGAATTTTTAATTTTCATTCATAAAATATATATCAAATTGAAAAATAATAATTATGTTTTTAATCTCCATTTATTGAAATCATATCAAATATTTTGAAATAGCTAATTAAAAAAAGATAAATAAATAAAAGACATATTTTCAATTTTCTGGTCTGCCCATGATGCTAATATAGTTAACAATATGGATGGTGCCACAAGCTAAATGATTATATATTATACAATTTTTACATATGCGTAAGGCCTCTTTTGGATACACACAACCCCGGCAACATGAGGCCAATTGTTTAACCACCAAACCACAAGACTACATGTTGATAGAAAATAATCAACGGTTTTATTTAATGTGCTCTTATAAGGTGGCGGGTTTTTTATAAAAAAAAATTAATTACATTTTAATTTAATAATAATAATTTTTAGTATATAATTAAAATTTTAAAATAAAAAATTCCTCAAGTAGGTCCACTGGCAAGGATCCCCAGCATTATTTAGCATAAAATGGCGCCTATCCTAGCATCATGTAGCAATTTACAAAAGTGCTGCTACAAGTGGCGACCTAGGAAGCACCTTGTCTAGATGTGGCTATTTTATTTTATTTTATTTCTAAAAATGGAAAAATTATCTTAAATTAAAACTTAAAATTATTTTTTCCTCCATTTCTGAAAAAAATTCTCTGACTTGTGAAATTTTGCCACCAAAAAAAGACTAGTTCTTATTGAATTCAATAGGAAATCCAAACTTTAATGACCTGCCTTCTCTTTTTTCAAATCAATCATCTATATATATATATGTAAAATTTTAAAACGTTAAACCATTTTGACAAAAAGTCTTTTGAAAATGAAAATTTTCATAATCAAATGTAATATTTTTTCACAAAATGTTTTTGCTTGAATTGACATATAATGTTCTAAAGGTGCTTCAATTCTATAGGAAATTCAAGGCCATCGATAATTTAAAATTTAACAATGTTACTTGAAAATTACATCTTGAATATATATTATTATGATTTTGAAATATTATAATTTTGCACTTTTGAACCATTCCGTGCAATTGTTAATGAAGAACAATAAGGAAAAAGCATTATTATTTGCATATGTAAAAGGTCAAGTAACACTTGTAACATATTTGAGATGGAATTACTTTCATTGAATTGCATGTAACGATTTTGCATCACATATAGTGGGATGTGCAACAAATGTAATTTGGATGTCCATTGCATGCGATGGGAAAATACACATGTGTTGTTGTGGTCATTTGAAATGTCATCCTATTATTTTCATCCGAATGACGATTTAGTGAAATTCCACCATGGAATGCGCCCACATTTTTTGTACTAGTTCACTCTAGCCCTAACCCTAATTGTTCAGCCAGTTAATACTCTTATTAACTGAATTATAATTGACTAGTTAATACTGGTGTTTGACGGTTAGCTGATTTTTTAGATAATATCATTTGATTCTCATTTTTTGAAAAAAAATTTCTAGTGTAAATTTGACTAATTTTGCTAATTCTTTGTTAAATTTTGCCAAAATTCCAACATGAAAAAAATGGACACAGGCTCCTCATTGGGCCCTACCTACTACTTAATTGAATCTGTTTTGGTGGATAGGCATCTTATTCTGGTAACACCCTTGCCACAGGCCTTTTTCTCTCCACTAATCTGAATACCATAGTAGTACCTTGCCAACTTCAACAAATTTCTGTCGAATAATTAATTAATTTAGAAATTTTCGTTTTGACAAAATGGAATATTCTTGAAGAATCAATATTTTCCTTCAAAAAAAATTCTTGAGTTTTTTTTTTGGGTGAATTTTTTTATATTTTTGAAAATAATATATAATTAGTGTCGAAGCCGCTACGGTACTAGACAGTTTTGCTTGGTGGATAATTATCCTCCTCCTTGCCAAGAAACTAACTTTCTATTATAACCCAAGAAATCTAGCCTAAGAAAATTTTACTTCATGGCAACAAGAAATGATTCTGAAGGCCCAGGATCTGCAGTGTGAGAAGAAACAATTTGACTCTTGCATGCATGGGCAGTTTGCTGGTCAGTTTGCTGAGGCTAGTAAAAAAGCTGTGCAGCTGCTAGAGAAGAGTGTAATAGATATGATCTCACTGCTGATCCCTGTTCCTGATATGATTGGCCAAGCATAATGATTGGTCCAGGTGGTTTGCTGTTAGTAGTTTCCCACCTATTTGCAGTCCCTGTCTTGATTCAATGGGTGGAGTTGCAAAAAAAGTAAATAACTAAACTTGGATGTGAGAAATATTTTTGTAGGGCCATCTACTGGGCACTCTGATGAAGATGCTGTTACATGTGTGCACGAGGGTGTGAGAAAATGCTCGATTGTGTAAGCAATCTCTGCATAATACTGGGGATCATTCAGTAGTTTCAGATTTAGGGGGGGGAATGGGAGTGATGACTATGGAGTCCCTTTATTTGAAGCTTTTTAGAAAAGTTTTAATTGCTGAAACTTTCAGCTACGATTTGATTTAATTTTCAATGAAGAAATCATTCGATATCCAAGACTTTTGCACTGCAAGTCCAAACGTCATGGAACCAAGCCCATGCACCCCTTCTTCTCATTGAGAGCTTTCCAAAGACACGAAGAACACAATCTGAAGCATCCCAGTTTGGTGGATCTCATAACTACAAAACAAAACAAACTACCTTCCTTCATAGATAGATCAGCTATTATAGAAGGCTAAAAATTGAACAGACAAAGTCACTAAACTTATGGTGCAAAGTCAAATATTATTCAAGATCAAAACAATATAACTTCTAATAAAATATACCTTATAAGTTGTATTGACATTTGTTTTGAATTTCAAATTTGAGAGATGGGATGTTTTATATTTAGACATGGATCTACTTGACTCACCCATGGAGTTAAAGCGAGCATCCAAAAATTGAATTAATTGAGGGATGCCCTTTTTTTTTCTTTTTTTTTTCTTTTGTAAACATACTTTTGTTTTCAGTAGAAATTTTCACCGAGATTAAGGGCCCTCTACCTACCATTGGCTCAAGTATATTAGACCTCTTGGAAGGTCGCCAACCCCAATACTATATGAATTGACATGGGAGTAATTGCATAGTTCTTATGAAAACCAGATGTGAAAAAACCATTTTAAAAAATCAGTTAATTTCGAGAGATAAAAATCATTTATATTCAATAACTTTTGCTTGATAGATCCGAACAAGAGGATGCCATACCAATTCTTTTCCACAATGTTCATCTTTGGTTTAAATGTTCTCAACATTTTCCTTCACATGACAAACTTACAACAAAGCAAAACTTCTCCTCCTTTCCTAGAATACAATTCCAAGTCTAGCTCCATTGCCCCAACCTTCTCACCAAATACACAAAAAGAAAATGTTTTTAAAGCCTCTAACTTCAACTATTCTAACTTGAACCACCTTTCCTTCAAGGCTAGCTCCATCTTCCCCTACCTTGCCACAAAACACACACAAAGTGAATTTTCTTTAAGGCCTCTAACTACTAAAACTATTTTAACATGAGCACAAAACACACACATAGTGAATTTTTTTTAAGGCCTCTAACTACTAAAATATTTTAACATGAGCCATTGTTCTTAAAAGGTTGTTGTTGTCCCTTCAACTATTTTTGCAACAAGTAGTAGGGACAAAGTTTTAATCGATAAACCCATCAACAATAGCTTCACTTCATTTGGGATGGTTAGTTGTTTTTTTTTCCATTACACTTTGATACGAAAGAAGTTGAAGCTTGACACTGAATGGAAAGGAGCAAACCAATACCTTCATACAATCCTATTCATTCCCCCCACCATGCACATGCAAGGCGAAATACTACCTTTTCTTGCATACCATAAATAATTGAGGTTTTTTTTCGAAACATAGGATACCATAAATAATTGAGGTTTTTCTTCGAAACATAGGTGTTTGGCACACCTTTGCAATAACCTCCAGTAAACTATTTAATGTTTTGGTTTCAAGAGGACAATTAAATCCTTTCCTCCACCTTATTGAAATGGCATTTGATATTGATGCCCCTAAAAGATTAACTAGTGTGTTTATGAGTTTAGAAGATTGGGGCAAACTCATTAAGTGTTTTGCATCTCCACATGTTGTGGGTCTAATCATTCATCAACACTTGTGCATTCAATCTTGTCGTGGATGTTGTTGTAATCAAAAAATTGTCACATGGAATGGTAGGTCTTGGTTCCATTATCGTCTACCTTCAATATTTGATCCATCACAATAAGTGTTGTTAAGGATTCCACTAACCTCGTTCCACAAAAATATCTAAGATTTGCATTAAGATCAAAAGATGTCATGTCCTCATGATCCTTGAGTAAATTTAATGATGGTGGACATTTTTGCACTACCATACTCATGATAAGCGCCTCCCAATATACAAACCATGTTTTGAGGTTATTAACCTATCCTTGGTTCACCTTGGGGCCAAAATTTTGGTCAAAACACCTTTCCCTTTGGTGTTTTTGGCCCCATTGCACCTTTGCTTGGTGTTGGTGGATTCAAATTGACCTTTTTGCAACTCAAAGTGCAATTGAAAACAATGGTTCTCATCATGACAATCCTTATCATAATGATCATAATGCCATGCAAAATTACCTTGCCTTTGGTCTTGTTGTGGGCACTCTTTCTTGGGCCAATCCCCACTACAAATCCAACATGTCAGCTACTATTGTCCTAAATAGGATGGTTTTATGGAAAGCATTTGGGTTTCTTTTTGAGGCCCTTTGGACTTCTAGGCAATTCCTTTCATTGATGAATTTTCTTGTGACGAGTGGGCGCCCGTGACCTTCGGCCACTGTGAAGTACCCCGGTTTCTTTAAACTTGATTTGCGTTTTAGTTTTTTTTAGAAACTTTTAACTTTTTTATTTTTTTATTTTTATGTGTTTTCTATTTTTATTATTATTTTGTGATCATCCAGCCGGACGGACATTTCATCCATTCCCTTAATCGGGACGGACAGTAGCTAAAAGAAAAAAAGCTTCCCCAAA
>Ga0116231_10008057_pt1 | contig 18758 bp, 7 predicted proteins | sample S1TSphgellanicum_2_FD_89695 | JGI IMG/M metagenome (GOLD analysis project Ga0116231, IMG submission 89695) | Host-associated microbial communities from peat moss isolated from Minnesota, USA - S1T2_Fd - Sphagnum magellanicum MG | ecosystem: Host-associated > Plants > Peat moss > Unclassified...
AAGACAAATGATCAATAGCCAATCAAAAATTCGTTATAAAGAAAGGTAACATGACAAATAGTTTGTGTGGCAATGGCTAATACATAAGAAACTAAATGTGATGAGTGATAAAATCAAATCAAGATTTGGGAAAATACCAAGTCAAGATCATGTATTGCACTTGAATTTCTCCCAATTAAAAGAGCAAATGTGCAAGTTTCATATCTTCCAGAAGATATTCATGAAAGAAAAAGATTGCAAGTGTTGAAGACATTATAAAAGACCTAAAACATGACTCAAAGGATAAATTCTAAAAGAAAACATGAAAAGTTGGTGTTAGATTTAACAATTAAATGCCATCATTGGTAATTATGAAAATATAAAATTCATAAATAAAAACAAAGTTATGGAAAGGCCCCAAGGTCAATGAAATGGATATCATCTACACTGAATAAAACAACAAAAAGTAATTATTTGAAAAAACTTTAAGCACCCAAAATGAACTGGATGAAGGATCCCTTGAATGATCACCTTGCATAACAAACATAGCTATTAAACATCCCCATCATGGTTATGATGACTATAATACACCATCATGAAAATATGAAACATACAAACAATAAATGAGTTAAATGAAATGACCTTGAATAAAATTTAGTTATTAAAATATATCACCCCTAGATACTTAGTTTATAACACCACCACATCACCTTGCATAATTACTAATTTTTAATAAAAATGAATGGATGTGAAATTCAAGGGACGATAATCTCATAACTTCATGTTTTCATTTTGTCTAGACACATTCAACACCTTCTTCTTGAGCAAATGATTTAAAGCTGAAATTAGATACATGCCCAACACCAATGAGAAATTCATGAATAATCAAACACTCATTATGAGACATACACTTTCCAAAACATTATCACAAAATGAAGTACATTGAAAAAGTTATATTGTTATTTTTCTTTGACATGACAGTCCTACATATCCAAATAATGATAATTATTATTCTTCTTCGCCATATAACTCAAAATAGTCTATTTTCACAATCATATGAAGCAAAATTATGAAATGCAATTAGAATAGAAACCTCGTCAAAATGTGATAGATACCCCATCTCTTTGATAAGCGATGCAAAATGAAAATGCTAACGGGTTAACAACCACATGTTCATAATGAAAATTTCACAATGAACCCATAGTTAAAACACATGTGAAAATAAAATCATCTCACCTTCCATTTCTCAGTCCCTTCTCAAGTTGTTGAATGCTGTATACAGATTCTGTGAAGGAATTGAAGCCTTCACTATCCTCCACCATCAGTATTCCTCCTACTTAGTTGCGAATAGTTGAATAACCCTCCAAGTTTAGAGATGGTACCATGGAAGTCTCCTCGTTTTCAGACCAATGTGAGAAGATAGTGAGCTGTGGAGAAAACTGTTTACACAATTCTTGTGATGGCTAGGATCTGTCCCAATTCTCTAACAGAGTGAAATGTCACCATCCAGAGTAATACACTAGAATCAGACTGTAGTGTGCTGTCTAATGTCTGTCATTAGAAGGTCAGAACTTGGGTTTAACAGGACAAGTGGGTACTATAGATGAGAACAGAGGATGAGGCATTCTGATTTGTGTCTCTTCACATTGAATGCTCCAGCAGAAATTTATGCAAACATACTATCTGAATTTCCCACAATTTGTGAAATGAAATCTTTTCTCCTCAATTGCAAAGCTACACTGGATCAACAGTACAAACTGCTTGGTTGCATTGAATGGTTGAGGTGCATCCTTACTTACTTACTTTCATGGGCAATATGCACAATATTATGAATATTGTTGCCATGTCAAGGATGAACTCTAAACTGAAGTCGGGATAATTAATGATAGAAAGTGCAAACAAGACAAGGTTGGGTAGAAGTAGAATTGACAGAGGTGGGCTATTGAGGGTTGTTTCTTCACCCTAGATGGAATATGGTTTTTGAACCTACTACACATTGGAGTCATGTCTCCAACATGTGGACAAAGTCTAACCACGTATGTGGATACATCAGAGCAATGTAAAACATGCAAGACCACATTGGCAAGCACCAAGAATATGCTGTCTATTTCCATTACTAAGTTGCAGACAGCTACAGTACTGATTACAACCAAGCAAGGGCTTTCAACCCTTGTTAGACAATCCCACCTGAGTTTTGGGCACATTCAACAGGTGTAACTGGGTAACGTTTCGTATCTGAGCAATAATCATATACCATGTAGTTCTGTTCAACCCATCTGAGCTTGCCAAGTTGGTCTGAACTTAACATTTGATAAGCAGCTCCATCCCACCAGTTATTTGCATAAAATGTTGCACATGATGCATTGGCATTTTCAGCCACACAAGCATCAAGATTATAATTTGTGTATGACGCCACAAATGGCGCAGCTGCCCAATCAATTTTTATGCGTCCGCCTTGGGTGGCCCATTGATCTCCATTCCAAAGACTTGAAAAAATGGTCATTGGCTGGTGGTCTGGGTATGCCATTCCCAGATATTCATTGTTGGTGAATAATCGGATTGGCAAGTTGTCCACCGAAAATCTGGGCACAAAAGAAAAACCAACTTCAATGCTCCTAAAGAATTTTGACCAATTTTTCTAGATTTTGGACAACTTTAAAAACTCCTGTACAGTCTAACTTCAACATCTTTTTCAGGATTTCTATTTGTCAGTATAGAAAGTGAAGCTTTTTAGTGTCTGGAAGTACTTTTTTGCATACGGAGGACTTGGAAGCAAGCTGAGCCAACTTTTGTGCTTGGTATTCTTGCCAAAGTCATTGGGATGTAGGTACAAGCTTTCAAGTTCAAAGAATTCCATAACTGCTCAGAAGTTCCACTTTGTGAACAACCCATGACATTCTGCAACAATAGTAATCATTGTAATTTGGCTTGAACCATGTGTGAATGCAAGGAACTCAGAACTGTGAGGGCTTACACTATTTGCCGATGGTTCCACAGAATACCATAACTGTGGAAGTCTGCAGTTGGGTCAAACCATAAAAAGATGCGCTGTTCACGTCCTCCTGTGCCATTGGCAAACACATTGGTCTGCAATATATAAGGCTGTCCAGAGAGATTTCCAAGGAACTCAAAATCCAGCTCATCATGGGTATCTGGGTGTGTCCATGGTGAAGAAAGCTGTCAACCAACCCCACACAAGATATTCTCATCAGCCTCACCAAGATTTCCACCAAATTTTAGACAAAAATGGGTTTACTGCACAGACCACAGGGAAGCACTCTAAAAATCTTCCCTGGAAAGTCAATTTGATCTATTTGTGCTGTCACTTAACCATCTATGTACTTTCTGATACCAATCTTGGAAACAAATGTTGCATTACTATCTTGGTGGATGGACCCATGGTCAGTGCTGGACTGTATTTGATCATGCCCCTCAATTGCAAACTTAATCTAAACAGTTGAAAAAATTGCAAACATTATATTTCTTTGACAAGAAGGCAGCATTGCAAGAAGAAAAGTTTCAATTTTTCTGAAACCAAAGTGCAATAGATAAAAAACACTACAGATATTCTCAATGCACAGGAGCCCCATGACGACGTCTCAGTATGATGATTTAGCAGAATGCAGCTTGAGCATCAGTTTTGCAGGCAGAAGATAGGGAAGAAACATACATAATAGGCTGTGACAGTGCCAGCAGAATTATTGGGAACAAGTTTGATTTGCATGGTGATATTGCCAAATAGGAATTGATTTATGGATTGAAACGCAGAGCCTGCACAGCATAAATGTGAATCAGTCAATTTCCATGAGTTCTTGATCCTATTGAAGTCAATCCAGCAACACATCGTACTTGACAACTGACAGATTCAATCTTCCAAATAGCAATTTCATGATAGTGGCCAATGTACTTAATACTTCTGATACTTTTCTTAACTAATTTGATGATGTTGATGATTGCATATAAGTCCTATTGCAGAAACTGCGGAATATTATCACTGAGATTAAATCCAAGTATTCAATAAAGGGTTTGATTTGCCTGCCAAGACAATAATATCTCTATGCATTCCTTCACAAGACAAGGTGTCAATATTTATGACCAGGCAATGATAAATTAACTGAAAATGGCTAAAACATTCTCAGAGGGACACAAGTTTTTAGTGCCCACACAAATTCAGTCTCTGCCCTAAAGAAATTTTCCTTTCCTAGCTCAAATTGGTATTCTTGCTTAACAGCAAAATGAACATCCTATTTGTTTGTTGCACTTTATGCTGCAATAAATATTTGGGCATTGTACATTTTGTATCACTAGCTGATAAGAGTGCTACTCTTGTGCTCAAAATGCATATGGATTGAATCCCGTCTAAAACATGACTGGCCAACAATTCAGATTGTCTCCCCACAGTGGACTGGTTTTCTTCATTTCTGTGCTCAACTACATCCTTATACACTTTGATAGACCATTTACAACCATTCCCATTCTTGTTCCAAGTCAATTGAGTGCTTGGATATAGTTACGCACTTTGCCCTAACACGGACTGAATCTATGACATTTCCTTCACAGTTCTGGTTTTCCAGCTTGATTTTTTTCAGCATTTGAGCACACACCAAAGCAGTAGACTATGATCAAGCATTCATAAGTCAAAATAAGTATCCAAGGACTCTTATTCCAGAACACAAACCAAGCTTCGCATTCCCTTTGTGACTCTTAAAAGGTTGTATTCCTTTACCAACACATTTCCAGATCATGACCACTCTTTCACATTCTCATCAAACATTGAGAAAATCAGTTCATTCAAAAACCAAAGTACCTGATGTGTTGTCAAGTTTGAGCTCCAAAACTTCACCATTGTCAAGCAGTTGGGTATGGTCTGGAGCCCAAGTGATGTTGAAATCCTTGAAAAATGGTGGCGTTGTTGACTGGTGCTTTCTCCTCTTCTCAGCTGGGACTTCAATGGAGATCACAATAATGAAAACTAGGAGCAAAAGGATTATCAGTGACACACAGAGGCACCTTCCAATGGCCTTCTTTGACCACTTCTTCGGTGTTGATTGCATGGCATCCACAAATAGCTCTGTCATCTTCCCTGACTTTCTTCACCAACTGGGGGAGTTCAGAGCAAAAAGTCTCCAAAAAATTGGAATTTTGATGATGCACTTAAAAAGCTTAGAAGATTGGAGTCTGGGAACTTCTAAAAAAAGCTGAAAAGAATTGGAGCTTGATTTCAGATCAAGACCTTAAACCTTCAGAGTTTTCAAGTTCATGAAATGTGACTCTTTAGAGACATGAAGAGCTCACTCATGCATACACAACATCTCAACAAAAGATAACGAAATTTGTGCCCTTGTTGTTCGCAACCAGATTTATGTTTTTTTTGGAGAAGAGCTGTAGACATGAAAGTGGTGTCTAATATTAAATAAAGCTTCACAGATGAATTGCTGGAAGCTGGAGCAAAAATTGTCAAAAGGACAATGATAGAAAAGCACGTACAACGTTATAAAGCTCCAGACAGTTGCAGACCTAAATGAAGTAAACAATGAATGAGAGGGATTATGCTAACAGGAGGAATGCAACAAAAAGGTTTGACATATGAGAGGAGTTCTTCAAAGAATGCAGCAGCAGCAGCTAAAAGAGATGAGATGGCGGCTACGAAGATGATCGGACGAAACTGAGCTTGATCAACAAAATGACACTGCAAATAAACACTTCAGAATACAGTTTGGTATAACCAAAAGCTTCAAGATGAAAAAGAGCCAGTAAAAGCAAAACAGAGAAACCTCAGGGAAAAAGAAAACCAAAATCAACTTGAGAAAAAGCAGTCGAAAGATTGACTACCAACCAGCAGTGTGATGCAACAACAAGCGAGATAGCTAAAGCGACCTTCCGTAGAAATGCCACTACAAGGAAGGTTGGAGGTACGTCACAAACAAACAGCTGTGCATTGGAGTTTGCGAAAGTCTGTTGCAGTGCTCACAAAAAATCACTGCCCTAAAAGTAGGAGACAAAAAAAAGGAATTACCTCAGTAGGCGTTCAAAGAAAGAAAACAGCCAAAAAAATTTTGAGAAACACAACGACACGCTCTGCAGCTCATGAATTTTCCCCTTTCTAACGAGAGCTTCATGGAGGCCCTCCTCTCTCTCTCTGTCTTGCTGCCTCTGTCACTCTCTCTCTCTCTCTCTTTTTCTTTCTCTCACTTGAACCAAGGTTGACTAAAGACAGGAATTGGAAACTTTAACACATGGTATTCAGCACAGTGTGTTTTTCAGTCATTTTCAATCACTAAACAATGACTGAAAGTATTTTGTATTTTCCTTTCAGTGGTGAGTTTGAAAGAAAAATGCTATTAATTTCAGGGGGGGAAATCATTCCTGTGCTGAAGACAAACCAAAAAACAAGACAGCCTTGATGACAGTTTGCTTCATCAACCAAGGAAATTGGAAGAGAGCTTACTGATGATAATAATAGGTAGTTCAGTTATACTTGACTTAATAACTACTAACTACCTCCAACACAGAAAACAGAACCAAAGAGCTTAAAACATAACTACTAACTAGGCTATATAGCCTACGCTATACAGCCAAGTATGTAAGAAGAAAAGACATCAAGAGAGCCAACTAAGCATGACTTAGCAAACATAATTACAACCAGGTAATGGTGCATTCACACTTGATGTTAAGTCAGTGTTAAATGAAAACCTAGGTGGCATCCTACATGGCACCCAATGTTAAATGAGCGATAGCTTGATTTTAAGTGAATGCTAGCTTAACATAAAATTTTCAGGGTAACTAGGTTTAAGTCCTAAATGGCTAGCATGATGTTAGGAGACTTGACACTAAAGTCCCTAACACCAAGTTTGAACTCACCTTAAGTAAGAAGACCAATGTGTACTTGCCAACTAAGCATGACTAAAAGGACTTTGCATGATTTAGAGAGAAACTTTCACACAAAGTAAACAGTGATTTTTTTCCAACAGTCTTTGTCATTTTTCAACTAAAAATTGCAGAAAGTATTATTTCTCTAGCATTTTTTTTTTGAAATTTTTTTGGTTGTATCACAAAATTGAATGGATAAAAAAAAAACCCTGAAAGCAAACATGTGTTTCATCCAGTGATCTTTTGGGTGGGAATTTTCACTACTTGGCAATTTATTGAAACTTGGAAACACATGTTCTAATTCAGAGCAAAACGTGTTTTTAATCAGCAAAAAAGTTTGTTTCTTTTGTGAAATAAAGGAAAATTGAATAAAAAAACATCATTTTCATCATGTAATTGGCTCAGCCTTTTATTTCAGATTCAAACAAAATCATGACAAATGATGATACTGTGTAACATACTGAGGACATTTTAATGCAATGTGTACGCTATAAAATAGTAACCTTCAGACTACATTTAAGGACCGGTTTACACTAGGAGTCAGGGCTAATGTTCAACCCAAATCCAGCATTCCTATTGGTGCAAAAGTTGAAATCAGCCCCAAGATTCACACTAGGAGTCAAGGCTGACATAGAAAAAAACTTTTCAATCTGCCCCAAGTTACTAATAAATGCTAAACATTATGGCCTTGTATTGGCCCCAAGGCTGAAAAATGGACACCATCAAATTTGGGAGGCCAATTTGCAACCCTTCGGTCCAATGTTCCAGCATTTATTAATATTCTGGCATCAATGTTGTAGCATTTATTAATAACTTGGGGCCAATTCGCAACCCAAAAATGCTCAAAGTTGGCCCCAAGTTTTTTTCAGCCCTCACTCTAGTGTAAAGCGGGCCTAAGACTTGTCGCCACACTGGTTTGAAGTTCAAACTAAAACATTTACCCCAAATTCCTATACTGATGGGAAAAGTGTCTTCCCTCTTGGCAAAGCCAACAAACCTTGGGCGGAAGGTGGTGGCAACTGGAAGTGTGATATGCCATGAGACAAGAGGTTAACTACTTGGATGTAGTCATGGCATGTGCGCCCCAGTTCGTACCATGACCCCGCGCACCCTGCCCCCCCCCCCCATGTGCACAGGACCTTCTGTATTTGATCATCAAGTCTAGTTAGCAACTGGCATCACTTGCTCACAGCTCAGAGAGGAGAGGTGAATCTGGCTTGAATTCCTTGTTTCTCAAGGAGCTTAGCTTCTGGCAGAGTATTGGGTGGTGTTTGGGTGTCATGTGCTGCCTAATGTTTAAATTAATTTAACATGCTATTTTCATATATTATATGCCACAATAAACATCACATATTGTACATTATTATGGATGAAATGGCAAAGTTTATTTCATATGTGTCATGAGCTGCAACTTTTTGTGTGAGAAAAATCACATTCTCTTGTAGTGATTTAACTCCATCCTTCAAGGGTCTACAATAGGTGATCACCAGTGTTGGGCGGGTATCAGAAATTCATCAGGTTTCAAGCTGGCTCTCAATCTGGTTTCAATCCAGTTTTCAATTTGAAATTGGACTATTCTCATTTTGAGTGAAACTTGACACTTCCAAAACTGGTGGGGTATTGCAGAGGCTCAATTTGACACTTGATATTGGTGAAGTTATCAAGTGAACCTTCAAAACCAGTTCTCATGCTTGTATAGGTTTATGAAAACCCAAATAAATAATATCATCTACCCATTTACTAGGTTTGAACTGAAAACTTTTTAAATATCCTTGAAAGGATTAATCACCATGTCACAACTTTTTATATGGACACCAAGTTGTTGAATTTGATGTGTAGGGTAAAGCCCTAGGATGGGGGCATTCTAAAAAGAAGGGGCATAGAACGAGGCAATAGCCAATTCTGGCCCCACATTTTGGGAATGTCCTCCACCCATTGGCTTAACCTATTGTAAAACATGAGGCAAAATTTATAGTGAATCAAACCTACATAGATCACAAGGCATAGGAGTGGGAGGGATATTATAGGTGTAAGAACCATCCCACTATTGAGGAGTAGGCATAACATCCCTCCTATTTTTTAGGAGAAAAATTGATGGATATAAGGTGCCCTTCAGATACATTAAAAAATTTCTCCAAGTGCTTTATGTTTAAAGTTTGAATGTGTCAATGGTTTTAACTTTAAAACCATTAGGGTGAATAAGTATTAAATAAAAATAATATACATTATTATTTCATGTGATTAAATGTGACTAGTACTTAAGTTTACTTTGAAAAAATCTTAAGTTCAAACTTCAATCAGGTGATAACCTCAATACCGACAAAGGTATTAAAAAAAAAAGTTTTTAAAAAACTGGACCAGTTCTCTTTAATTCGTATAAGAACTAAAACTAATGGTTCCCTCCAAAACATGAAAACCGCCCAACACTGGTTATCATCACGCTACCACCAATATACCAGTGATTTCAGCAAGGACACCAACTAGGATTCCGTGTTCCTAAGCACTTTAGGTGTGTGTCAAAGGATATATTTAGGGTTACTGCCACTGAGTTCCACAACAGTACCATCAAATGTGCAGTTTGCACAGACCCCTAGAAATCTAAGGATTAGAAATCTTCGATAGAGCGTGAGGTCAGGTACCCAATGTTGTGATTTCCAGTCCCTACCAAATTTTTACATGAAGTGGCCATCTCCCACACTGAATTGATTTGTACCCCGTGACAAAATTTGCAGTGGACAAATCTAAATGATATTAAATCTGTGTTGGGTAATTAGAACCTACAGGCTATAATGTTCAATTTTGGTTTAATTACATTTTTAATCTTATTTTAAAGAACAAAAATTGTTATGTTTTAAGCAAATGAGGTAATCCAAAATGTAAATTTGTCTTAAAACTAGAAAAATTAATGGAATGGGCATTGTGTATTTTACACCTTTATTTGATAGGTTTTCATCTACCCTCTATATCAGCCCATGGAAATTTTTGTTATCATTTGTTAACTACTTCCCAATTACTAGTGGGAAAAGTGGGGATCATAGGGTTCCATTGTGGGAATCCATCATCTGATTGCATGTTACTTCTCGGATTTGAGAGATCCAAAGTATAAGAAGTAGATAAACAAAGTTGGAGCAGCTCATTTTTTAAGATCTAAGTTGGAGTAAGCTACAAGGGTTCAAACAGAAGAATGTGTGAATGAGGCCACTAATAAGGCCCTTGCATCTGTTGGCATTTTTAGGGTTATATGAAAATATAGCCTATTTCAAATATACTCTTACCAAAGAAGATGGTATCCATGCCATTCATTTAGCCAAGCAATAAATTGGACAAGCAGTGCTTTGGTTCTATTTGGATTCTGCGCACATTTATCTAACCCCATAAAGACCTGCTCCGATTTATATTGTAATCGGACGCCATGTTACCCAGTCTATGTCTTCCTCCACTGTTTTGGGTATGTCTCAAAAAACAGAACGCTTACTGGAGCGGGCATTCCATTTTTTCCAAAACACCATTTTTTTTCGTTTTTCCTGTGGTACCCGCCGGGTATCATGGGGGACCCAAAAGAAAATAAAATCCTACTTTGTGCTAACACAGCCTCCGTCTCTGAAGGAATGATACCCAAAAATGGTAAATTGAATTCCCAGTAAAGTGGCAACGATGCTCTAAATATTGAAGGCACCTGAAAGGCAATCCCATTTACACGGGTTCACATCACATGGTTTGGAAATTCTCTCACTGGAACGAAGGGGTGGCAGGATCCAATGATTTGGCAAACCACAGGAAATCTATGTAAGCTATAATCCCTGGCAAATTTCATGTGTGAGTTATTCTTGTGGAAACCACATGAGATCGAACTGTGGGCACTGGGTTATTCTTCTAACTGCTGTGGCTTCCAAGACGAATCAACCACCACACTGGTCAATCCGTCTCTGCATTTAAGTCCCAGTCAGTACGAAACAAATGACACCAGGCCACCAATTGAAGGGATCTCGCACTAATATGACAGCACATAAGTGGCAGACTGCTGTCTTCCTTTTGCTGCACGGAGCCCGAGCCCCTTTCCCCGCACAAAGCCTTGCGCAACATCAAGAGCGACCGGTGAACGGGGCATACATCGCCAGTGGTAGCCTGCTGGCAGTCAGATGCATGGCGCCGTGCTATCATCACCAGCTCATTGATGACCAGCGCTTGACAGTCCGATTATAGACTGGTCGTGGCAGCAGTACTGGTAGCCTGGGAAAACACTGACTTGTCAGGGAAGTGAAAGAATCCATCCCTTGTTACACCGTAGCACCTTCCCAGGTTTAGTAATAATTACATTATTTTTGAAAATGTCGATTTTTTTCATTATTTGTTTCAAATGTCGAAATTTAAAGGAAATTACAAGGGAAGACAAAATACAAAAATCAATGAAAATCCAGAAGCTTTCTTGTTTCAAGCCAGCCCACCATTGCAGAGCAAACTATCCAATAATTGACAACATTACTGTATCCTATAATTTGGTAGAACATTCATTATGTCTCCCTATTCTTGCCACAAAAAATAAATAAATAAATAAAAATTGATGTAAAAGGTGTCACTATGTTAGATGTTCAAAGTATGGAAAACCTCTCAAAGAAGCTGCCTACATTTATTGTCAAATTTTCATAAATTCTTTTTTTTACTGCTGAAGTGGATTCTGAACAAATAAAATAATTATTCGAGACTGGAGTGCCGATCAGCGCAACCCAAGTGCCGAATCTGAGAAGGCACTAGGGTAGTCTAATTCCTGTGTTTAAGGTTTGGAGTTTTGGATGGCCATGGCTGTTTATTTCTGTAATGTTCTCCAGTACAATGAACGGTCAGTTGTTATTGCTCAGATGTGCGATCGATCTGCCATGGATCAGGGTCATTCCGTGTTCAAAAGATGGGCACATGATCTCCAGGCATAGAGTTGCAGCTGTGGTCTGGGCCCATGTGTGTGTGTCTGTCTTCCTGCTACAATTTTTTTTCTTCTTTTTTTTCCTGAATTAGGCAGTGATATTCGCCAAACTGTCCATCAAAAGATGGAATACCTTACCCTAAGGTCAGTTTCGTCATTAAATAATCCCCAAAATAGTGAAATGAAATTTTGTGGAAATATGAAGTTGACATGTTGAAAATCTCATAATTATAATAGGCTACACCTTGAATAATTTCACTACTCATATCACAATATCGTAGTAGATGATGGAAAAACATATAATTTCAAAATTGAAAAACGAATTCATTTTTTGGAAAAATAATAATAATTCGTTTTGTCTATGTGGAAACTGACCCTAGGCTACAGTATAGAAGACTAATAGATGTCCTGAAAAAGCATTTTTTTTCCCTGGCTATATATGTATATGGCCAAAAATCAATATTGTATATTAAGAGTGCTAAAATTAAGTTCTTTTCTGTGGTTTTCAATAGCCAGAATTTGATCAAAATTTAAGAAAAATTACCAGATATCTAAACATGGTTCAAGTACATAGCCAAAAATATAGAAGGGTGTTTTAAACATTTTACTTTTCTATTTAGCTTGTAGCCAAATCTGGCTAAATCTTCCTGTGGGCCATCGCCAAATGGCTAGATCATAATATTGACAAAAAACATTGCCTGAAAACTACTAGGATCGCTAATTCATGCCATATTTGCAGGGGTAAATGATTGATTTACCTCTCTCTGCCAGTTTTTTTGTCCACATCCTTGAGCACCCTACAGCCATAGACGCTTTAAAGTTCATCTATTCAGATACAACAAAGTCTAGGTCAACAAGTTGGGATGGTATTTTCTGCACATCCAGCAAACAACGCTTAAAGCCAACAGATATATGTGTTGTTTACCCAAGCAATTAGTAGGTTGAGCCCCAGGGGCCAGATGGGATCACGCATGCAGAAACCCTAAACCCTAATTATTAAACCTTAAACCCCTTCATGGCTCCCATTCTGTAAGGGAGAAGGGGACTAAAGAAGGAAGGCAGGAAGCCCTTCCTGCATTTATTTTGAGAGCAGAAAAAAAGCAAGATAAGCTCAGTTCATTGTCTGTTAGTCATTGAAGAAAATGCTTTTAGATGTGGAACGTTTCTTTTCTTTTTCCTCCTTTGCATGATAATTTGCCAGGGATGTACTGACAATCAAAAGTCTGTTGCATGCCAAGGTATAGGCCAGCAGCAGCTATGTAAGTCCTTTGCTGATGAGGTGCATCCCCCTTCCTTTCAGTGTTCACGCATGCAAATTGCCTGATGAATTTGCTATGAATCAAGAAGGGAAGCCGTTATCTAACTCCTTGTTATGAGCCATTTAGGTCTACAGCCAGTCCCTAGTTGAGCATACTGTATTTGATAAGGAATCAATCCAATACAAATTTGTAGAAAGGTTTCCTCAATTAAAAAATTAGTCTAGGTTTTTACATTGGTGTAGAACAGGTGCTATCAACCTTGTTCCAACTTCCCATGCCCTGAGACGATGAAAATCCCCCTAGACTGGCAAGCAGCACCCAAGAGTGCACCACAAAGGATGGATGGTAAGCATTCAGAAAACAATTTTATGTTGGCTTCCAGGTCCTTAGTCAACTATTGTGATAGGTTAGTTGCTTGTTTTACTACCTACTAGCTAACAACCCACAAGGTAGTAGGAAGCAAAAAGAGAGCTCACCCATGCATAAACCATCTACTTAATTAGTAATCACCTATTTTCTTGCCTATCACTAGCACAAAATTGGGGTGTAATTTATTAACTTAAATTATTGTATGATTTTTTAAATAAAATAATTTTATCGAACCATAATCATTTCACCTTGTTTAAAGTTATGTTATTATGGGTCACTATGTAATATCATAGTTCATTACTAATTCTAATTGAAGTAATTCACTGCTATTTGAAATGATTCACTATAATATATAGGTTTTGTTTTCATGATGTTATTCAATAAGTTATAGGTATATAAAGAAATGTAAGTAAGTAAGTTGTAAGTAAATAGATAGGTCAAATGTATGCTCTTAATATATAAATAGGCAGATAGGCATGTATGTAAATGTAGTTACGTTATAAATAAATAGGTAGATAGCATTTAGGTATCCTACATAACCCATAGATAAACTTATATTGTTCTAAACCTCTGTAGGCCTTAAGAAACCTATGTTGTCCCTCATTACACCTTAGGTAGCTTACATAGTTGTTAGGTGGGTTTACATAGTTGTAAAGTAAATCTATATAGCCTTTAGGTATGCTTACATAACCCCTAGGTAACATCTATAGTTTCTGGGTAAGCTTATGTGGCCCCTAAGTCACTTACATAACCTTTAGGTAACATAGTACATAACCTATAAATAGCTCCATAAACCTTAAAATAACCCACATTAATCTCTAAGTAGATTACATAATCTTTAAATATATTTCATAGTCTATGCATCACTAGAAGAAACAAGCCAATATGTGATTAACACATTTATAACTACTTAGGACTATTTGGTTTTGCAATTAAGCTTTTGCCCTTTATGACTAATGTGACAACGTTCTAACATCAACCGAGTCACTTATGATTAGCTTGTGACTAGTCTACGACTAAATTGCTTCACATATATCTATATACATAGGTTGGATTTATCATTCAAAAGTAGCCATGAAAAATCTCATTAGTCACAAGCAAATTGATGTTTAATCATAATCAACATATGTCCATATACATTAATTACAATAATTATTTCATTTATGATTAAAATTAATATTCATAATTTTAATTTATATTTCAAATTAATATACAAAATATTCATAGTATTTTTATTGTAATTAAATTCATTGATATGATTATTGTAATAATACTAATTTAATTACATTAAATTACTTATATTTTCAAATAAATTAAATATATTCAAACATAGACTATTTAAAATATTTTTTAATTTTTAAATAAAAAACATTACAGTAATTAATGCATAATTATTATAAAATATTAATAATTACTTTACATATACATTAATTATGGTAGAAACATATTTTATAATCCAACTTAATTATTCATGATTTTAAAATTGAAATATTTTAAAGATTAAAATATTTCCACCATAATTAAATGAATTAATTTCATTTCTATAATTGTAAGAATTACATTCTAATATGCTAGAATATTTAGTTATGTACATACAATATACAATTGTTATTACCTCATAAAATTATAGAATAATTTTAATGAAATTTTAAAACAATTATAATAACTTATTCTACTTATTATTCATTACTGCTTATTTAAAATGAATAAATATTATTACAACATAAATTTTCACATTAATTAAAATGATAGTTCCCAATCATAAAAAATAACTATTATAATTACAATACTTATATTTTAATGATATTTATTAAAATTTGTATCCATAATTGAGAAGTTATGTCTTATAATTAAAAAAATTATTTCAAAATTATACAGTAATCTTTAAATAATGAGCAAAGTTGAAATAATTATTGTATTTAAAAACAAAGACATAAGAAATAATTGTATAAATTACTCATTATTTATTTATTTATAGTAAATTATTAAAATAAAAACATATCATTATATATTCATAATTATTATTTTATACTAACATAAAATCACTGTAATTATTTAACTCATTTGTAAATTAGAAATATTTGCATAATTAATTTATAATTGAAATGTTTTATTATTATCTTTAATTTATCATTTATAAATTTTTTTCTTATTTAAGTTTGTAGAATAATCATAATTTAATTAAAATAATTATTGTTATGACCATAACTACATGGATTCTAATAAAACAAATTAAAATGTTTATTTCTTGTACCTCTTTGTCCATAATATATCACTTTTATAAATAATTATAAATGATTATATTTATAATTATAGGTTACACTACATAGTTATTAATACAACATAGATTTTTTATATTATATAATTTATATTCTTAGAGTAAAATAAATCAATTACTATAATTAATGTTACGTTACTTTAAAGTCATTTTAATTGCTTCAGATAATAATTAATTATATTATATTCATAGTTATTTTCTAATTGAACGTTATTCACAATCTATAATTTATAACTTTAAATTTGAATTAAAATTTTGGAAAAATCATAATGTAGTTAAAATAATTATTGTAATGATTCTAATTACAAGAATTATTATACAATAATTTTTTTAATTCTGTAATTAATTATTTATGATAAATATTTTATTGGTAATATTATAAGAATTTAAAAAAATTAATGTATGTTCAGTAGATTATTGTATTTATAGTTATTTATTACTAATAGAACAAAAAAATTTACTTGACTGATAACTATTTTTACAATAATAAATTTAATTATATTGTAATTATAATAATTAATGTAATGCTACATTTAACAAAATAATTTGTGTAGGAATTTTTTTTTTAATAAAAATTCTTATTTTATTATTTTTAATTTGAAAATAAAGTTTTTAAATATTTTAGTTATTTATTTATCTATGAGTTATGTATTCACAACTTGTGAGCAACTAAATAGATAGTTAGTTAAATATTAAGAAGTAATTAATTATTTAAATAATTCATAATGAATATGTAATATTTCTAGTGTATATTTTTAAATTTAAATATATGTTAAATTTATTTATTATTAATTAAATGATTATCTAATTATCTAATGAAACATGTACTTGAATTGTTTAGAAATCTAAAAACTAGGAACAAAAGACATGAGGAAAATTTTGAAGTTGTAATTTAGTTTGTGGAGAAATTAAAACTTCAAAACTCATTCCATATTGTTTATTTTCCATTCATAGTTTGAACATTATATAAATAAGGGGTGTGGTCATCCAATTTCACATTAAAAAATGTGTGCACATAAGATGAGTGAGTCAAAAGGCTTAACCCAAAACAAAATAACAAATTATGAACAATTTTAAACTACCTACCTCCCCAATTTATTTATCTACCTAGTTAAGTAAGTGTTTAGTTTGACCTACCCACTTAGGTTGACCCATGTACCTACTTATGTAAATATGACCTATAAGAATAAATATTTAACTTAGGAAGGTAGGACCTACCTATTTAGTTTTTTATATAGGTAGGTAGGTATGTAGCTTAAATTTGTAGGCACCTATTTATGTACCTACCTAAGTACCTACCAACCTAATATTAATATTTTGTATTAAATTTATTTTTTAATGTCACATGGCATATTTACATTGGACCACATGTCATAATATAAATCATCCAAGCATGTGAATTCTATATCATTTCAAAATAATAATAATGGGTGCAATCATAATTAAACAATTGGGTGACCACCAAAACTCAATAAAAACTATAATCTTGATAGATATATTTTTGTGGCACCATTTTTAGTCATGGTAACACATACTGCAACAAATGTAACCAATGTTCCATGTTCCATGTTATTGAAAATGTAATTTAATTTTGTGTTGAAATTATAGGATTTACTTATATGATAACATTCATAATATATCATGGGAACTTGTGAATAAATTTGAAATTATTCAAATGAATAAAAAATATGAAAAACCATTAATAAAACATTAATAAGTTAACCTAGATAGGCTTGTTTAAGTTCCTAGCTTTAGGCTTTTTGCTAAGTCAATTTGAATAGATTCATTACAAAATATTTTATCAAGTTATAAACCACCTCAAGTTTGTGTGACTAAATATGATTATGATGTGAATAAATGTAACTAGATGTAACATAATTATCTTAGGTTAAATTATATTTTAAGCTAAAAATGTTTAGGTTAACCTAGGTTAGGTTGGTAGGTAGTAAATAGGTTCACCTAAATCAACCTAGGGTGACCAAATTTAATTTAATGCTAAAAGCTTTGAACTTTATAACTTCGTGTTTACTATATTTATTATAAAAATATATTGTAATGTAATGGATGAGGACTTGAACCCCAAAATGAAGGTGAGAGGTTCGATTCTTCATTTTCGCAACCTATGATACCTAGGCCACATGACTTAAGTTAGGTAACCATGTCTAGGCTTCTTGGGCTAAAAGTTTGACATTTGTTTTTAATGTAAGCCACCTAACCTAAATTATGTAGCCTAGGTTGCCTAACGTAGGTAGCTAGCCGAATTAAGTTAAACTAAATTGACTTTTGGCTAAACAAACTAAGCTAGGTTGTTTAGCCTAACTAGGTTAGACTATGTTGACTTCTGATTACACTAGCTACATGGGTTAAACTATGTTGATTTTTAATCATTTGCAATGACTCACAATGTGTTTATAGATTTTTGACACGTTTCATCCGTCCATCAAAACATCTTTTGTAACATATAGTTGAATAAAATGATTAAGTTGAAATGGCATGCACTTACACATCATACCAAGGTTAATGATGACATGAAATTTCATTATTATATAAAAATTTAAAAAAATTAATTGTTAAATCGATTGGGCTTTGCACCTAAACATCCCTTGTAACTAAATGGGTGAAACAACATGGGTTTAACAACTCATTAACCACTAGTTGCATATTTCCTTTTAAATTAATATGTAATTATAAAAGTTAATCACAAAACCTAAAATGTGTTGTTGTGAATCAATACAAAAATGACACATGTCATTTGTGGTCTTTGGAAAATGATTTTTACCTTGGCACCATTGGCTATTTTGATTGTGTTTTCACCCAAAGCATTTTAAATCAATGTAATTATAATTTTTTTTGTTGTTTAAATGACTTGTAAAATGTTTTGAAAAGATTTGAAAATGACATTTATGGCAAAAATAAATTTTAATTTTTTTAAAAATAAGATAAATATTATAAAAATTAAATCTTTTTTCTTCAAATATTTCAAGAATATTTTGAGAAATAATCCAAATTAAACAATCCTTTTAAAGTAATCAATAGGTGTTGTACATTTGATTATGAACCTACCTTAAATTCAAAACATTCAACA
>Ga0116231_10008060_pt1 | contig 18754 bp, 14 predicted proteins | sample S1TSphgellanicum_2_FD_89695 | JGI IMG/M metagenome (GOLD analysis project Ga0116231, IMG submission 89695) | Host-associated microbial communities from peat moss isolated from Minnesota, USA - S1T2_Fd - Sphagnum magellanicum MG | ecosystem: Host-associated > Plants > Peat moss > Unclassified...
ACAACAAAAACTATGGGATTTCGTAAACCAAAACAAGAAAAAAAATAGGCAAATTTTTCAAAACTAAATCATTAAAAAAAAAAAAAAAAAAAAAAAACATGACATGTGCAAAATAAAAATCCAACAAGATTTTATTATAGGGAAGAAATAAAAACAAAACAAAGTTATGATTAGAAAACGTACCCAAAACTATTGTTGAATGTATTAAAGGTAATGGAGAGTTCCACCTTTATTTCTACTCATCGGGCACCTACCTCAAAAAAGTTTATCAAAAAGCTTCCAATCTACATGTGGCCCATATTCATCCATGTGCGCCCAAATGCACCTATGTGTGAATTATGAACAAACTAATATTCAACTAAGAATGAATTTAAACTTAATTAAAAATGAACTAATAGTTAATTAAATTTGAATTAAGGGTTAATTAGAGATCAATTACAAATTAATTAGAAGTAAATTGAAAATGGATAACAAGTTAACTAGAAGTGATTTAAGAGGTAATTAAAATTGAACTAGGAATTAACTAATAATGAATTAAGAGTGAATTAAGAGTTAATTAGAAGCTAACAAATAAAGAATTGGAATTAAACTAAACATTAGCTACAATTTTATTATAAGTCATGGATGAACATTCAAATGAATGAACTTCATAACATTGGCATCCATGACACAACCAATACCCCACTGATCAATTATTCCCTCTAATAATTGAAATATTTGGATGTCTACACAAATAGTTTTATTTTTTCCTACATAGCTGTGCTAATGCCATTTGGAGCTTCAAAGGGCCAAAGGGTCCTCATATTTATATTTTGGTTATTTTTCTTTGTCAAGGAATTTTAATAACATTACAAAGGATGTAAGCATCTTCCATCTTAAGTCAGGTAATAGCGGTATTTTTTGATTTCCACCCCTTTAAAACACACCCCCCATCACCACAACCAACCTATTACAAATAATCAGTTGTTGAGATGGAATTTTTTTGACATTTAGTTTGTGTTAAGTTGTCGTCCTTTAAATTCTCCTTTTTTTTAATACGTTTGTACATTTTTTGAATCAACCATGTGTTTATACATTAAGGTTTGCAAGGTTGTGAAATTGTGCCATTAGCCTTTTTTTGAAACTAAAACCCAAACTTACATTGGGTTTTTTCTCCTTTTAAAATAGGTATAGGTTTTCTAACTATGTAAATACAAGTTTTTTTAAAGGTAATCAATAGAGTTATTTTCTTTGGTGAAATTTTGCTAAATAACATTGGTAACCCAACATGTTTTCTTTTGTTAAATGACATAATGAAAGCAAAATAAATCAAATTGCTTCAATTTGACTCTAGGTAATTTGATGGGTTGATAAGCCATTGCAAATCAGCTACCCTATCACCTCATTATTTCCCTTATTTATCCTTTGTTGCATAATTATTTCCCTTGTTACTTCAATATATATGGAAGGCTATGATTACATTGCCAATAACCAACTTGCATATTACTACGATTTCCAACATATGTTTCCATTTTATTTTTAGTTTGGAAAAAATATGATGATTCCCATTTCTTTTTTACTATTGCATTGATGGAAACCACCCTATCAAAAAAAACTAAAAAACCACTGAGATTCAAGCCATGTTTTAAGGCACTTTAGTTTTTTAAGTTATATATGTAACAAATAATACACAATATTTGGCTTGGGCATTGCATTAGTTGGACAAATCTATTATTACAAGTAATTTTACTTGTAATAATAAATTAGTTGCGTGCAATGTGGATGGAATCAAACTAGGTTTTAAACCAAATTGGGTTCCAAACTTTTTTGGAAATCTCCAAAAGGGGAGGTTTTATAAATCAAAAAATTAATTTTCAGAATTGCAACCAACGTTTTCTCAAATTAAAAAAATCTCAAAAAAATTTAAGAAACTAAACAATAAAACTTGGAAACAAAAGTTCCTTTCAAAAGCAAGAAATAAACAACATTGATTTCAATGTGCATTTATTTGTAGTCAATGCATTTCTATAGTAAAATTTGGATAAATTTGGAAAGGTTTCATTCACAAAGATCAAAGAAAGTAGAGATTTTTAAAATTTTGATATGTGACAGTGATGTATATGTTAATCCTTGTCTCAATGTATGTTATGAATTACAACTAAAGGGAAATTGGGTTCTTGTTATATTATGGGCAAAATTGGAACAATTTCAATCACTTTCAAGTTGTGTTATATTGGTGTCCAATGTAAGATATATTTTAGGGGTATATAAATCAATATTTTTGGTTCTTGTGAGTTAGTGACTTTTAGGGTTATTAAACAATGTCAATATAATATAATTTGAATCAAGTAATTTGTTGAAACTTAAAAATATTCCATCTACACCATTGTGTGTTGCATATACAAAGTCAAGATTTGGTTAAAAGTTTTTAGTTTAATGTAGTACTAAAATATTTCATGGATGGAGAAGTTGGTCTTGAACTTGGTCATGGAAACCTTGAGTAGTTGGATGATGTAGATTGACTTGTGACTGTCTCCTCAAAAACAATATGCTTGTCACTAAGTCCTATTGTTGTTTCAAGTAGGTAAACACAATACAAAACAAATGTCATCACCTTTATCAACAATTTGCATTAAGTAAATGATTCTTAGAACATGCAAGGCCCATAGCTCATGATGATATGTAAAAATATCTAGTAAAATATAGGTGGGTTGTAATGTTCTCCAAAGTAAAAAGTAGGTGGGTTTTTAGCAAAGTCAATGTGTTGCATTTGATAGGTAATTGCCACCAAGAAGGTAGGGATATTTATTTTTTATGATAATGTTGATGAATTGATGGGTCCTTATGTTGGATGCCTTAAACATCAATGGCTTGTGTATGTTTTTTCTACAAGAAAATTGCCACCTACCTCCAAAAGTGATGTGGAGGATGGGAATGGTATAGACACCATTATAGGGAAGGGACAATATCATAACACAAGGAAATCCCTATCCATGTCTAAGGTTTTATCTGATAGCAAGAGTGACTTAAGGACTCCTGGAAACATGGAAGTACTATCTACATATGTTACACATCCATGTGATGGCCAGAAGCCAAATACCTAATTGGTGGGACATATCACTATTGATGTCAAGGTTATTATGCTTGATAATCAACCTCAACCCAATCTATGACAAAGGAAGACTAGGTTGGCAACCAAGACCAATTCAAGATCAAGCTTTGGTGGTGAGTGACATTTTGGCCCCACCACCAAAAAATAGACTACCATTAATTAGTAGTTTAAATCCAAATAAAAGACAAATCAAATATTAGTTTTTGGTGGGTCCAAGTAGGTTCCTCTCATTAGTTGTATGGAAATTAAATCAATAATGGGTGTGTCCCACTTACAAGAAAGAAGCCATTAACATTCAAGGTTGATGTTGGAAAGGGGAAGGAACCATTTGGACCAAATACACATGGAGATAGTCATGCATTAAGCCTCCTTGTTGGCATTTCAACCCACCTAGGAACCAACAAAGGGGTGTTAAAGACAAGTTGGGATGTTTATGAAAAATTACCCACGGGAAAACCTTTGGCTAGTACTAATATTCTTATGTCCAACCAAGTTGTGTACCACAAGTTGATGATGTGAGTACTTGGACCATCTATTTTCCAAGTTAGTTAGGGCTCAATTGTGATGATGTATGTCGTGCTAATGTGTTGTGTTCATGACATAACTTGCACATGTGTCTTTTCTTGGGTGTGTGATGGTAGGCTCCATTGAAGGTTGGCACAAAATGTAGCACCTTCCACCCCAAATTTAAAAGGAAGGTTGGTTGGAAAAGGCATTGTAGGTGTCAACCATGCATCTAAGGGATTCACAAGAAACTCTTTTACCTAATTATGTGGGCTAGGTAGGCAAATGGTCATAGTGACCAAGGTCTACAAGCTTAATGTCAAGCTCAGGTAGACGAGCTTGAGTGAAACCCAAATGTCCAAACTTTGGATGTGTAATTTTAACAATAAACAAAACTTACATCCTACAAGAATGCAAGTAGTTGCTAGAAAATTCTAGCAATTGGGCATATACCCACAGACATCATTAGTTAGCATGTTATAGTTTGACATGGACAATTTTGCATTAAGTTGATTTTTACAAATTTTTGGACTGCATGACCATGTTTCCATTTTTTCATGTAGCATAAATGGACTTATATTTTTGGGCTACATGACCATGCTTTCATTTTTTTTGTGAAATGTAAATGAACTTTTCAAAAACAAATTTGTAGAAATTTTCCTTTGCATGTTTGGGTACAAGATGCATGACATTAAATATAATGGACCTTTAATTTCGGATTGGTGGTATAGTGGTATAAGGCATGGTGATTGGTGATTATTTTTCAATTTTATCATGTAGCACGATTTGCTAGCATCCCAAAAAGGATTTAACATTAAATGGCAATAAGGTAAGCAAGGCAGTAGAATTGTTTTGTATTCATGCTTTTATTTAGCAACCTTTAGGAAGAGGGTTTATAAATCTAGTAAAACTAACTCAAAACTTTTGTTTTTTGTGATATTTTAAAAAATTTAATATTTTGCATTTTGGCAAAATTTCACCAAAAAAAATGTTGATGGTGATGCACTCCACTTACAAATTACATGGGTAGTATTATAAGCATACATAAAAAATTGACCTGAATTTTTTACTAGCCCAAAAATTACATTCCTTCAAAAATTTCCATAAATGGTTATTCCACTATAAAAAAAATGGTGTCACTAATTCCACTAATGAGATTTGCTCAAAAAATCCACTAAAAACACACATTCCACTTTGCGGTGGTTACACCAAATTAACTTACGATTTTTCTTTGTATTGTTTTATATTATATATATTACTAAAAATTTGTGCACATTCCACTGGAAACATTCCTTTTGGGTGAAATGTTACTTATTTCACCCACACATTTCATTGAAAATGCTTCATTCCACTTTGAGTTTTGCACTACAATGGAATTGGTGCATTCCACTAGAAAAAAGAGGAATGTGGAGTGAAATAGAATGTGATTTGCTACAATGCAAACTTAAAATTCATAATTGACATTTTCATTTAGACATGTTTTAGTTAGTTCATTATTGTTGCATTTTATTGCTAAGTTTTACAATGACTTATTATTCACCATTTCCCATATTAATGAAATTAACCAAACACAAAGGTCTTCATGCATATGAATTTGCTTTGATAAAATTCTATTCATGAGTAAATACCTACACAACCATCCTTTTTCAAGTGATTTTTAGAGGATTTATGTTTGTGTTGTTGTAACTATGGTTGCCAATCTAACATTATTGAGAATAGTAAATCGAAATCCATAATGTATTTAACACATTTTTAGTACAAATTTCTTTGTTCATTGCATTCCAAGTTATTTCTAAAAAACTAACAAAACCAAAATGAACTATGGCAATGGAAAGTAATTGGCCAATCAACACAACCCAAGGAATGACATTGTGGTAGTCTATTTTCATTTAAAAATTAGAGCCCAAAAGCATATCAACAATTAAGACTTGAGAAGTACTAATTTTTTACATGTAATTAATGAACACATGCAAACTTTTGAACAAAATTAACTAAATCTGTTGGCTTTTGTGATCTAAAAGTGGATTCAAGAATGAACAAATGATAGATTCCTAGGATCATATTGACAAGATGGGTCAAAACACAATAAAAAAAGTCACAAATGACATTAGATGTTAGTTTTTATCATAAAAAATTAGAGATTTCTTTTGGGCCATTTGAAACCATGGTGATCATGGCACATTATTCTTTTTTAACACACATGAATGTTATGAAATTCAAATTTAAAATCCATTTGATCCAATTTTAAGTTTTGATTTAGTTAAGGACTTTTGAAAAGAAAATTTTGTCATTAAAAAAGGACATTTCTACAAAAGACTTTCAAAGGACTCATATAATAAAAATAAGTTGATGGTAAAAAAATGAGATGATAATAACCTACTAGACACATTCAAAAAATTCAGAATTTCAAAAATGTGGAATTTTAAAATTTTGAAAATTAAAAGTATGTACATTCGAAAATTTAGAATTTCAAAACTTCAAAAATGTTTTACCACATATAAATGGGGTATAATTTACATGATGTTTTAAACAAAGTTGTAGTTTATATTACATTAAATTCAACTTAATTTTTTTGTTTTTTTTGGTATGATTTGAAATTATCGTCATTTTTCAAGATGAAACATAAAATTTGCAAGGAATCTATACATTTTTACAAATTCATATTTATTCAAAAAATTTAAGAAATTAAAAAAACTTATTGGCGCAATTTTAATCATTTTTTATAACAAGTTGCAAAAAAAATCATTCAAAAGTTCATTTGTATGAAAAGGTTATTTGTATGAAAAGGACATGCAAGACTAATGTAAAGCAATGCTTGTGGATCATTTGATCTTGATTTGACCCAAAATGGTTGGTAATCATGATGAATATCATGTTGATAAAAGTTTTTATTATGGAGCTATTTTATATCATTCCATAACACCCTTTTTCCCTTCCAAGAAAATTAGATAAACATTGGACTATTGCATATATGTATATATGTCTATTCACCCATTGAACACAAAATTTCAGATCATATAAAGAAATCATAGCCCTTCCATATTTTCTTTCAAATTGCATTAAACTTTAAATCAAACTTGTGCAAAATTTTAAATATCTTATTTTGCCAACACAATTTATATTTGAGAATGATGAGTATTGGGGGCAAGGGTGAATGCATGCTATAGTGTAGACAAAAAATTGTCATAGGTTTTGATAATTTGATAAATTTCAACACAATTGTAAGAACATGAAAATTGATCATGGTGGATTCTTAAACATCTTCTTCACTAAAAATTTTAATTTTTTTTTGTGAAGTTCAAATCAAATATTTTTAAAACAAATTTCTTAGTACATTATGTCATAATAATGATGAAGATTATGATTTTTTAAAGTTGTAAAATGTTCTTCCATTGAAAATGTAGATAGCCTAAGTGTTGTTTTTACTTTATACGTAAAAAGAACAGATTTTCAAAATTAATTAAAATTGGTAATCTAATGTCAAATAAAGGTTTTAAGTCAATGTTTATAAAATTATTGGTGTACTTTTACACAATGATATAGCTATGATTCAATCACATATTGATGGGTTTAATAATTTATTTTATGTTTGAAGCTCAAATTAATTACATGTGATCTTTCAAAAAATTCAATGTGAATGAAATGTTATGTCTTATTACTTTTTATACTACATGTAGTCCCATTTTTCCCTAAAATTGTTTACACCATACTATGCATTTACTTGTCAATCCTAAATAATAAAATGAAGTACATGGTGGTGTGGAAATTTGGCAATTAATCTAGGTTTGTTCAATGAAAGTTGGTTTCCAATTCAAATGAAATCTATGATTCATCCACCAATCATATTTTGATTTATCTGCCATTCCAATTTTATGATATTAATGATTTCATTCCAATCAACTTGTTGGTGAGGATCATTGTGCCAACAACAATGCAATAATTTTTTAATCCCAAAGCTCACATAATTAAAAGGCTCCTGTTTTTGGCCTAGTAGAAATAGATGGTAGTTCAACACATGATGTTCTTGAAAAGGAATTTGGTTAATGAAAAGTTCATAAGAAACCATTTGAAACCATATACATCCACAACATGTGAATATACAAATGTGACATTTGATCCATCTTGTACTATTGTTCACAACACTTTTGATCCCTTCCTAAACCATGTGCCCACAACATCATCCAAGTTTTTCATACTCCTCAATTATAACATATAATTGAAGAAACTCTAATTATTTCAATTTAATTGGACTAAAGGCTAATCCGTATTCTCCATCTTTATTGTTTATCCTAGTGGGTAAGAGGAGGGGTTCCCAATGAGGTGAAACATGGATGTTGGAGACTTTGAAATCTATGTGTATTAATTTGGATTTGTGCAGTTCTCTAATCCCCACAACAATGGCTTCCATTATTCGCATTTGCTTACCATAATTAAAAGGTTCATGGCACTAGGTAATGAGATTTTGCAAATCAACTTCCATAAGTTCCATGATTACCAATATTTTGCCCTTGTTATCCATTGACATCCCAATCATTTCACAAACAAAAACATTCCTTTCAATAGGATTCATCACCATTTCCATTTGTTTCAACAAATTGGTTATGTTAATTCCATGACCTTTGTATTGTTTGACAACACAACTATTTTTCAAGTTCATAGTCAAGAATTTTTTTGTTTAATCCCCAAGTTGGGCAATCTCCTTCACAATTTCAAGTTTTGATGGATGTATTCATCAAATGTAGTTGAAACACTTAATTTTCTCTTCATTTATGATATTTAGATGATTTAGAGCCTTGGGTAGAAGCCAACTTCGAAGGTGTTCAAGTGTTGTCGTGGAATATATTGATTTTACTATTTAATTGTAGGTAATCCTAGTTGGTGACTATGTATTTTGTGTTGCTATTGTAGTAGACATGTTTTTGTTTAGATTTGAAAAGGAGTTGTTGGTACTATTGAGGTTACAAGTGGTTGTGCTATTGTAATAGTAGATGCATCCTTGTTTAGCTTTGAGGAGCTCTAGTTACAAAACATCTTCACATCTTGGGTTTGGCATGATGAGTGTATAATTACTACAATGGAGGTGTGTGGATCTTCCTTTGCCACACTTGCATCAATGATTTTCAAATCTTTGTTATCCATCATTGGAATCAAGGCTATGAAAGATGGCTACTTGCTAGTGTACTATGCTTTGTTTTAAAGAAATGATCAACTTGATACGTAAGTATGACTAGAGCAAGGGAAAGAAAGTGATTTGGTGAAATTGCAACAATAATGTTGATAGTGGAAACGTTGTGAGATGAAGAAAGAACATTCAATTTTGGAGAAAGGAAGAAAGCCAAAATGAGAGAAATTTAGGTGGGAAAGAGAATATTGTGTCAACCACAAAATGTACCTCTTTGATTGATTGAGTTTGAGATAGATGAAGAACACAATTACCCCCTTAGGCATTGAGGTGCAAAGAAAACACTTGAATGAAAGGAAGGAGACGTGTAAACAACTTGACCAAGAGAGAAGTGAAACAAAGAGTGCTATCGATGAAAATGGTCGTGAAACATACCTAGGAAGATTACTTTTGAATGCGGTGCATAATATGGATTAAGTACTACTATTAGAGAGGCTAAGGGTGGCTTTGTCAAAATCTTAGAAGCCATTGAGTACGAGGGTTTTTTTTTCGATTTTGCCAGGTAGGTGGCTTAGCTATCATACACAAGGACCAAGATTCAAAAAATAGATTCTTGCCTTGTTCTGGTGACCAATAGGAACTCATCATCTACCTATGGCAATATATTACCTTTTCCCCCTGTAATATGGCAACTTTTGCAATTTTTTTCCAAGAAAATGCCCTTGTACCATTACCATTGGGTTTTTAACCATGTTTGTATATAGATGAGGGTTACAGTATTAGTGTATGAACATACAAAGGGTGTTGAATAGGGTTTGGTAAGTTTGTGAGAATTTTGTGAGGACTAATGGAAATGCAAGAAAGGGACCATTATTTTCAATGTCAACAGAATAGGGTTGTGGATACACTTTTGCAAGCCAATGGGAATAGACTTTTATGTGTCCTAATACTAACTTTGGAACATGGAGATTGCAAATGTGAGAAGCAGCAAAAGGAGAGAAAAATCAATTCAATGACTAATGAAAAAACCATAGAACTCACGAACTCCGAATTGGAAGTGGTTGAAAATGTGTAAGACGTCTTGAGAAGAAAACACTTATGCCTACTGGGATTTCAAAGGCTCAAATGCATGATGTGCTTTTGATCTGCAGGGAAACGGATCAAAAGGAGTGAAATCCCCACAAGTGAAGGATCATCGATCCCTCCTATAAGTCGATACAGATTGAAAATAGGCAATCAACTCTCCCTGAATCATACTACTGTAATACTGCAGTGCTTGTGCGTAAGAATGACATCATGAGGTCCTATAGACAATGATAACAATTGGAAAGTGCGATGAAAGAGAGAGCACCTGAATATGCTGACAGTAGCACCTTGCTATCATGAGAACAACCAGGTGTGTTTTTGCATCTAGTATTTATACACGGAAGTGGGAGGGGGTGGTGGGGCCGCTCTTCCAGGAATGCGTCGGCTTACATTCCCAGTGTCACCATTTTCATCATAGTCGTTGTAATTACTGTTTCGGGATGATGGTCGCCCATTCACAGATGGAGAAGCTGATCTTGAAGTTGGTTGTGGAGACCTTGAGTAGTTGGATGATGAAGATCGACCTGTGGCTGCCTCCTCAAAGGCAATACGCCAGTCCTCTGTCTCACCAAGTCCTGTTGTTGTCTCTGGTAGGTAAGCACAATACAAGACAAATGCCATCACCTTTGTCAGCAGTTTGCATTAAGTAAATATTTCTTAGAACACACAAGGCCCATAGCTCATGATGATCAGGCCTTCTCAACTGGCATGTAGCACCTCTTAGAGCTGGGCTTTCTTCTAGGACTTTTGATAGTCAAAATCAGACCCCAACATACACGCAGTTTTGCTCACTAAAGGCTTACAATATATTTGAGGTGAGATGTCAAACGTTTTTCACATCTGAAATTTTACCAGAATCACTGAGTCCAGAGGCTGAGGATGCACGAGCTTCCTGCATGCTGAGTTGCCGGGTAAGCTTGCTCAAAGCTGCAGCTTGCTTTTGACACTGTTCGCGACGCCTCTTCACTTCTAGATCCTCCTGCAAGAGTTCTTCAATCCTTCCTGTAGAATGGGCACTGTATTCCCAACCCCCATTATCTCCAACATTCAGTTGGTGCGAACAACACTAGAAACTGCAATTCAACGCCACACAAAAATCTTGCTGATACCATGGGTGTGTTCAGTCAGCTTCAAGAAAGAATTTATTGTAAGCATGCTCAACAAATCATCTGAAGGAATGTAGAACATGTGGTAATCAAGCTGTGATGTTTGTACTTCTGAGGCATGGCTCTGTTAAGAAGCAAACACTACAATGAACAGGGTCAACCCAATGACAAACCTTATAGAGCTATATAGCTGATTCAACATTGCGTCCTTAGCTCGTTCCACTTGGCAAAGCACCACAGCCTGCAAAACCATTTATGATGCCACAACATAAGCAAAAGCAGAGAATTGCAAATTAGTATAAATTTTGTCTTCCCACTCATATGGCAACACAACTCAAAGTGGACATACACTGCTGGATAACTCCGGTCAGTAGCCAGGGTTGCATGTTTCCCACTGTGAGATACCAAATATCTTAGTAGTAAGTATTTGATTGCCACTCAGGGCTATGCATTAATTTGCTCTCCTAAGAACCACCAAAAAGTGTATAACATGTGATTCCCAAGTCCTTGACCCATATTGGTTGCATGCGAGTTACACACCTGGAAGTGGTGGATGCAGAGATAGCTCAACTGGACAAAAGTATGAAACTATTGACACACAGATAGGTACTCACTTTGGGAATGTTTGCTGCAAGGCTGTTAAGCACAGCTTCAACATAGTCTCGCACTTCTTGAGCCATAAGCCTCAACTCTTCCTCTGGATCGACTGGCCTCCGTGGAATTCCTGCATCCTGTGGACAAGTCATTGTGCTTGGTTAGTGTACTTGCACAAACCAAACTACTGAAGGAGGAGGGTGGCCAGGTTCACCACATTTTGCCTATAAACTGCAAAAAATTATTGGAAAATAAGGAAACTGTTGTGACTCATCTGAATAAACCCATCAGTATTATATATCTCCATTGCACACCTCACTGAACCCTAAACCCTAAACCCTAGAACTGATGAATGTCCCATCTCAAAATGATGATAACATGACAATGTCTGCACAAAATTAGGACTTGCGACTCAGGGATACCTGTTAAAACAAATGAGTAGTTAACATGGGGGTGCTTTGTAACATTGTGGCTAGCATCCTCCTCGTGAGACTTCCATACATAATAAGCAGAGGAGATTTGAACCTACCACAGCACCATTTGGAATTCCTGAATGAGTTGAACTGTTGTCCAAATCTTTCTTGACAGAGGATGCATTTTGGGGGTCAATACAACTCCTAAGCTTCCCCATCCATTCCAGTTTCTCCGCCATGTTTTCCGCCTTGAGTACAACAGAATGTTCAGCTGCAACCATGATGTACATTCAATAAATACTCTAGCAGTTGGTTGTTTGTACTGGTGTTACTATCAAAGACACAAACTTTCATTCTTAAAACTGATTGGATACAGCTTTGTAGTAGATACACAAGGAAAAGTTATTAACATCAGGAAATTCTATTAGGATCAAGTAGGGGATCACCCATTTATGTAGCCATGGGAAATACAAAATTTTTACCTTCCAGAACGGTCTTATAGGGAACTTTATGACTGACTCTGAACACCAGCATAGCATTTGGATCCTCCTTTTCTGGCCCATTTGCTGATGACTTCTTATTCTTGGATGATGACTTTGCAGGTGGGGCATCTTCAGCTCCATTCTCCTTCTCAGGTCCATCTTCAAGAACACATTCCTATCTCCAATAACCCAATATATCAGGTGAGTACTTATACTCTTTCAATGCAGATGTTGTGAACATTCTGGTTCCCAGAACACCAATCAAAACTGCTGCAAAGGAACATCATTGAGAAAACATCAGTGGCTTATCAATGATGCTTTTGAGCTTCTCCACAACTCCTAAGCTTTGGGTATCCAGGTGGCCAGAAATCTGGAACACGGGCAGGGAACCTGAAAATCTTCTGATGGAAACATCAAATGCTTATAGACACATGTGCATTTCTACTCATATGTTCTGGTGTAGTTGTATCATCAAAAGCTCAATCGCAGACAATGGTGGAATTCTCAAAAGTGTACTAAAACATACATCCAAGGTGATGGCACCGAGGAAGTTCCTGTCTTCTGGCTTTTCTGTATAGGAAAGCTGCACGTAAAACACAAAACAAATTGTTAGGTTTTATCAAAGAAAATAGACAAACATTTTATTCCACAACTGCTAGACACTACTGTGTTCCACTCATGCAAGTGCTTATTTCATAAAAAAAACAAAAATGCCTTAACAGAACAACCACATATTGTGTGTACCCATCAGACTATGACCTTTTGTGTTTTCCTTAGAAACTGATTCACTCTGTGTAGAGTTACAATAAGAGGGCGCAAAGCAGGTTCCCTAGACATACCCGATTAGTCTTTGCATTCAGCACAAACCAGTACTTGTTCCATTCACCATTCTTTGGACTTCTCTTCAGTAAATAGCCTGTCAGAACACCAGTCCAGTTTACTTCAGAATTTGTTCGGTTGTGACTACTGTGACAAATTCTGAAGCCAACCAATCAGCATATATGTTTTCACAATATTGCTCAAAATAGTGTGATGCCGATTAGGTCTGCACAGCTGCACAGACCTCCCCAATGCCTGAGATGTCTGAAGACATCACAAACTCATAGCAAAGGTTGAAAGGGTCATGTCAAACTAACTGCCTCAAATCACGTTGGGGTCACCACAAGAAAATATATGCTGATTTATCCTCAACTGACAAGGTGGCAACCGGACTGCAATTGTCATAAAGAAAGGTATACAGAAAAGATAAGGCTAAACCTGCAGAATGGTCACCAATGGTCTGTAAGGTTGAAGGTGCATCCTTGCCATCTTTATCTTTAATAGACTTTAAGCTTTCTCCAGTCCCAGTTAGACTTGTTGGAGCAGTTGCCTGTGCACAACACATACAAAATATCAAAGCTTTGAGACCCATGGGAGAACATGAGACTGCAGCAGCATCTACCCAGATCAGACAAAGATGCCAAGTCATCATCATCATCCACCAGGTGTGCTCGACTGTTGCCACCCAATTCAAATAAGAGCTGCTTGAGCTGAGCAGACATATCTTCTAATCCTTTGATGTATGTACAAACTGCAAAATCTGTTCTGTCTATTCAAAGCAAACCGGCATCTGTTGCCACAAGTGAAATCTGCTAAGACCATTTGTGACACATGAAATGTCAAGAAACCAGCATGAGGCAATAAGCTTTAAGGAAAGGAAACCCACTCTGCTCAACAATGATTGCTCTACGTCCTGTGCCTTCTTTGAAACTCGATTCTTTCCTTCATCTTCTCTTCGCAGCCTATCCAACCTGGACATAAACAAGAAGTTAAAAAAGTGAACAAGACGCTTCTCAATAACTGTCAATATACACAAAAGAATGTCTACTGTTCAACTGCCAATTATACAGTTGTCTAAATGAAGAAGTTGCCTAAACAGAAGTGGCACCAGAGAGGAAAGTCAAAAGACAGGAAAAGTGTGAACTTTGCAAAGTATCTTGTTGCACCTGCGTTGAACAAGTCTGATAAAGTGTTGTGGAGGAATAAATGAACGCTCCATGTCGACAAGGGCAATCACCATTTTCCTGGACTCAACACGATACTCGTCCAATGAAGCACTTGCAATGGCCACAATCTGCAAGAAAGAATATACCCTAATCTGCAGTTAGAATCTCATATTATTAACAAAGCAAAAGTTTGTTTCTGTATTATTGCAGAAGTTCTAGAGGGGTACATGGGGACCCCATCTGATAATTACTGCAGCGACATTAGCGCATGCACATCAGATGCTGCTGATAGGGGGTACAAAAGTATGCTCTTTTGTCATACTTCCTCCATCTAATTACCACTATATTTGAGCATAAAAATGCACTCTTCTGATTCACTTTTCTACTGAAATGAGAGTTCCCTTGGCAAATGTTTTGGTGACTGAAAAAAATACCTCTCTCTTTAAAGGTGGGTATCTGCCCAAGCCAGGAGTTGCAGATGCTGAAGAAGACACTATATCAACTAGGATGCGATGTACCTGTCAGAAACACATCTTCCAAATCAGTTCAAGCACCAGACAAGCTTGAAATTTTAGACTACAACTATGAACGTCAGACACCAAAGATGTGTATTGTACAATACTGTACAGTGTGGGAATGCCTTACATTTTATCAATAGCCTTTATTCAAATGGTGGTTGTTTGCTGACATCTCCTTACCAGTTTGGCAATGTGCTCTAGTTCATGCAATATAGTTTATTGAAAACAAACAGAAACCGACCAGTGCACTTATTATCTTTTGTTTCAAGAGTCAAGAATGGAAAATAATACCTCATCTACACAAATTTTAGCAGGGTCCTTGGCCAAATCAAGTGCTTTCCGAATAAGTGCCCTCAGACCCTTCTCAGGTGAGAGAAGATAGGGCTGGTAGCCATCCGCTTCAAGGACCAACTGGCACATGGGCAACAAGATCTCAGATCTGCAATGACAAAACATAAAGAATCCCAAAATTGACAAGCAAGTCAAGCAAGTGGTTGCAGACCAAAAGAGTGCTCACTTGGCCCCCTTACCTTCTTAATACTGCTCATCTCAAACATGCTATCAAGCGGAAGTCCTTTGATTCTTTTTGGAAGTATTGCTTCAAAACTTGAAACCACTTTCCAACCAGTTCCCTGTGGATGTTTCACATGCACCCTGTCAGATAAGTGAGAATTGCTTTGGTTGAAGTTCCCCTAGTGCAATCACAATTGATATCTGGATAGCAATAACTCAAGTGAGATGCAAACCACTTGAGCATGAACAGTAAACATGTATCCTTGTAAGTAACAAGCAGTAACTAAGCCAACCCTAAACCCTAAACCTAAAAACCTCAACACTATAGACTATGAACCAAGACCAAGGCCAAATTGAAGTGGAGTAGTCCGTTGGTCTTGATGTCGATCACTTGAGACTGGGGATCAAGAGCAAAGTAATTACATGAAATCGATGCTTACATGACAGCTATATCCAGCCCCAAGGAGTGCAGTCTTTGGAACAAGGAAGGAACCCATGTAGTATGAAGAACCAACTCACAACCCTCTAGGCCAAGGCTAGAACACACATGCAGTAGCAGATCTCTTGACTGAAAGATGAGAAGATAACAATAGAAAAGGAGGACACTTTTGGGTTGCTAGTTGTGGTTTCAATTTGAACCTTGGTCATCATGGCCCAAAAATGGGTCTTGGTTTCAGCAGGATAGGTGAAGTAGGATGTGTGGGAAGCTGCTTACTTCTCCAGTATCAATATGTTGTAGAAACTTGTCTTCAAACTCACGGCAAAGCTCCAACGCAATTGCTCTTGTTCCTTCAGAAGTCTGCACCCTTTGCTCTCCTAGCCTTACCAACTCCTGCTCTATAACTTGTGATCTTCCCTCCAACCTGCCATTGGAGCACTAAACCATTTAGACAAAATGGGTACTGTTCAAGTTCCAAGTTAAACCTCAAACATGCCTCTGATTTCTGCCTGCTTCCGCATCAAGCAACTGATATTTTAAGGGCTTCCCCACACTTCTGAGTTTTTCAAGTTGAGTGAAAAAATGCACCACTTGCAGGGGAGATGAGCCAGGACATACCCAGATAGCACATTTGGAAGATGTTGTTTCAGCCGCTTTCGAATCTGCTGAGCAAGAGTTTCAACAAGGGCTATCCTTCCAAGCTTTGATGGAGATGCTCCATTCAGAATAGATTTCAGAGAGTCCATCTCTGCCCTCCAAGCTGTTTCTAAAGAGTCTTCAGCACTAACAGAGCCTGAATGAGCTGCGGCAATGGAAACTGATTGGCCAATCAATGCAACCCAAGGAATGTCCAGTGTTACAGATGGACCTTGCCCTGAAAGAAGAGCTTGCACAGCAGCTAAGCTCCTCTGGTCAGCTGCTGCCTGATCCACTTTACTTATCACACCCACTGTCCTTGTTCCTGCAGAAATCCCCATTCGTGTGGAGGTTTTATCATGATGCAATTGTGTGACAAAGAACCAGCTCATAGCAGTTCTCTGCTGTGGATGAAGTCCATTATCAGGAATACTGAAATCCCAGTTCCAATAAGAGGGTCTTGCTTAAACCCACCAAAACATGCAAGTGTGGGAGAGTTGCATAATATCAGCTTACCATCAGGATCCAAGTCTTGAGCCAACTTCAAGGCTCGAGATGCAGTAACATCTCGACATGAGGCTGCTGGTATCACGACCAGGAGTATTGAGTCATTATTCTCAGCAAAATCATGCACCTATAAATAACAGAAGCAAAAGGAGGCAGAATGTTAGGCTAAGAACTAAGCACAAAGATGCTCATGCACTTGCATGGTGCACACATCTCTTCCAGTGTGTCAAAGGGACAGATATGGTCGGGCAGCAGCAGAGGTATGAACATTTGTACTTACAGCTGAATCCTCTGATGATGAGTGTGCATCAAGTCCAGGAAGATCAATCAGCTTCAATGGTGGCGCTGCACACCCAGCATCAGCAGAAAAAAAGTCATGGCTATAATTGAATCATGAGACAAAGACTACTGCAACATTATCAACTATAATGTTACCTCAATGAGCTGAAGATGTTGCCAAACACTACTGCAATGGGTAAGTACACACACTGTCCTTCACCATCAAGCCTCTCAAAAAGCCTTGGACACTAGTCAGAGCTGGCAAGACCAAGAAGAAGCCTCTTCCCTATGCTGTAGATATTGCCTCCATTTGGAGGTGGGTTCTAGCAAGCATCTTTGCAGCATGTTATACTGATAGGTCACTGTCCCAAGTCTACATCAGTCCAGGGCACTTAACTTCGGGAGTTGATATGGGATCTGGTGTGTTCCACACTAGCTAAGACACACCTGAATCAGTCCTGGTGTAGTAACTTCAAAATCAATGAAAGAATTTACATGCTCACTGACCAGTTCCAGAACGCAGAGTGAGACGGATCACATCAGTCCTGCCACCCTTTGAAGTTGCATTCTTCAATCTACTTTGAAGTGAATGGCGCACATCACCTACATAAACACATGATCCAATACTGGTTTGAGTGAGAATAAGGAGACATGAGTCATTAGACTTGCGAAATCCTCCTGCCATTGCACTAGAAGGGGATTGTGACTGGAGGACCCAGCAGACAGGATAATTATTAAGGGCCATAACTTTGTTTTCCACAGTTGCAGAGCTGATGGATGATGATCCATTGATATGCATTGATGATCTTACTTCTCTTCTCTAAGCCTACAAGCTAAGCCTTGCTTAGTGCACAGATGGCCAATAAACAGACATTGAAGAAAGGAGACAGCCTAGTCCAAAGAAAGGGGAACCTCAACATAACATGGTAGGTGATTCTAACTCAATTCATGGCAAATTTATCAACTTTGGCAAGTCTAAGTTTTCTGTTGCAATGTAGCCCCAAACCATTGCCACCCTTTACAACCATTTGTTGTTCAGTTCCTGCAAGCTCCACCTGAATGGAACCCAAATAAATGGTTGAAAATTACTTGCAGAAACTGTTTGTGTCCTCCCCTCGAGAACAACACACAACCCTCTGTTGCTACCAGGCTTGTCCCGCTCCATTTCAATAACAATGGGTACACGTGTTGCACCATTCTCTCCTGTTGGCTGTTTGGAAAAAGATGGCCAAAATGAGCACCAAAGAAAAATTCAAGCAGTAGCTAGCATATACACCTAGATTCACAATCTTGAACCCTAGTAAATAAAAACACATGAGGAAATTCCAAAAAAAAAAAAAAAAAAAAAAAACCTAAAAAAAAAAAAAAGAAAAAAAAAACAATAAAAAAAACCAGAATATAAAAAATAAAACCAAAAAAAAAAAAACAAAATAGAAAAGTACAAAAAAAAAAAAAAAAAACAGAAACCTTAGAGAGACA
>Ga0116231_10008061_pt1 | contig 18752 bp, 4 predicted proteins | sample S1TSphgellanicum_2_FD_89695 | JGI IMG/M metagenome (GOLD analysis project Ga0116231, IMG submission 89695) | Host-associated microbial communities from peat moss isolated from Minnesota, USA - S1T2_Fd - Sphagnum magellanicum MG | ecosystem: Host-associated > Plants > Peat moss > Unclassified...
AGAGTTTACGAAAATAAGGTTCAAATTATACACATACGAGATATCAAGGTACTATGGTCCATATGCAACATTGAAATACTTTCAAAGCTTTACACACAAACACTCAAAAGATTAAGAGTTTACGAAAATAAGGTTCAAATTATACACATACGAGATATCAAAGTACTATGGTCCATATGCAACATTGAAATACTTTCAAAGCTTACGCACAAACAGCAAAAGATTAAGAGTTTACGAAAATAAGGTTCAAATTATACACATACGAGAGTGGAGCACAGGTTTTACTGGAGTTTGGAAAAAAGGCATGTCTGCTAAGCCGGGAATCAATGGAGCGCGATGTCGGCAAATTGGTCCCACATTCTTCGCGGCAGCTATGGCCAAGACGCTTGCAAGCAGTCTCTCTCTTCTCTCTCGCCTGAATTGATGATCCAGAGTTAAGTTCCTCTTCGGGATGCCAAGAAACAGGGTAGCTATAGTGTTTGTATGCTTGAATTCCCCACCCGTACTGATCGAGTGCTGGATTCGTGTTCTTGCCCGGGGAGTCTTGCAGCCTGCTGGTAAGATGTTCATCAGCTCGATGTTTCCAAATTTGTGCGCAAACAAAGGTCTCAGAGAAATTGCAATCGCCATGCTCTTTAAAATGGATAATAATTTGCTGACAAGATTTGTTTTCCTCAAGAATTGTGAACCTTGCCTCTATTGGTGCAGCATCCTTGATCACCAAAATTGTGTGTACACTATTTATGAGCAGATGAGGAAGACCTCACGAAGAAGCAGTAGCGACAAACACATGAGCACAGATTTAGGGTAGGAATATGTGTACAGCATGTTGGGACCATTTGGCCTCAGAGTGAGAGAGAGACACAGAGAGAGAGAGAGAGCTTGGAAGCTCATTTAAGGTTTAGCACTGATACATACTTTCAGCATGGATCAGTGCTGTAGGAATTATTGCAACCTCCTACTTTGAGAGTGATTTTAGCGAATTTCTCACACCATGGTCAATAATACAGGTTGCAGGTTACACAGGTAGCAGGGATTTGTGTTACAAATTTTTGCAGTCTCTTTGAGGAATGAAGAACTAATATCTGCAGAAAGCAAAGAGAACATGGAATCCCCTACTGTTGGAAGCATGAGAAGTTCTCATAGCTGGCCACATGACATGCGCAAGGGCCAAGGAAACAAACCTGTACTCAGCAGTTTCCATGAGCTTTGGACTGACGGCTTGCTTTGTGCGTATGAGTTCATACCTGGAGCAAAGAAGAGGCACAGAGCAGGGAGCAAGTTGGGAGAACACACTGGACAAAACAATCAATTGAAATTTGATGCTGAATTGCATGTCCATGAACCACAATCTTTACCGCAGCTTGTGGCACTTGGTTCAGATGAATCACCCATGAGGAGCCTAGAAGCTCAACCTCAGGGGAATGAGCAGCATAACGAATTGGAAGGGAAGAAGAGAAGCTTGGCATCAAAGTCTGGTGATAATCAAGGGGAGCTCAAAGGAACCAATGAATCTGTTTCAGGTCATTGGAGTTTACCAGCTGGCAGGAACCTTCAGCATCCGAGGAAGAAAGAAGCTGGAAATCATTGGGTTCCAATAAGTTGGGATAGGTTGGCTGAGCTTGTTGCAACTGTTCAGGTGTGTTTGTCTCTCTCTCTGTCCTTTTATTTGCTCTCAAGGTATTATGCAGTCAGTGTGTTAAAGGTTTGGTATCATCAGACAAATGACTGCCTGGGAAGGGCTTATGTAGAAGTTCAGAAATCTTGATCACATAGCACATCCCTACAGCAATACAAAAAACCCACTCTACACTCTGAGAAACTTGTTTTCCCCTTCAGTGGATGATGCACAGACCAAACATTTGGTGAAGTCATATTGATTGGTCTTTGTTCACCTCAACTCTCCAGGAAGATGCAGAGTGGCTGTCAGATGATCAACGATCTGAGGATGACAGCACACTTTGTGTTGCCGATCTGGTGACACCATATTTGCAGTCAAGAGCCGGGCCAACCTGGTGGTGTCATGTGGATGCACGCCACCCCTATGTCCTCTCCTGGCTTGCAAGTGCACAGTGGCTGCACCCTGCCATCAGTGCTGCTCTTTGTGATGAAAGTCGTCTCATAAGTGACCGCATGAAATACCTCTTCTATGAGGTCTTCACAACCTAAGCACTTGTTTTGAATCTTTGCTGCATTGGAACTGCCTATGGATGTATAAGAAAGCAAGACCAAGAGAATTTGGCATAAATCATGCATGTTGTCTACATGGAGTAGGGCATATGCCTAACTAACACTGCAGGTTGCATGATCTTAAGGTTGAGGGAAATTCTGAGAATTTCTGAAGGTGAGATGGGTTACAGGTCCCCATACGAGTAGGTGGCGGCTTGCTATTTGAGCTGCTTGGTCACTCTGTTGGAGACCCACAACACCAGGAAGAAGATGTGCCTGTTGTGTTGCGGGCATGGCACACAAATAATTTTTTGGTAACATCAATGCATGTAAAGGGATATGTTAGCCACCTCAATGTACTGGGGATCATGGAAGTTCAAGTAAGTAGTATTAACGACTTTCTAAAGCATTCATGATGTGTTTTACATGTCATCATTTGTGTAAATCTGACTTCAAAGTGAATGCTCAGAAGAAAAAAAATGTTCAGGATCTGGTCAGTGCAGGTGGATCTGAAGCTCCAGACTCTGCGCATGCAGTTATAGCCCAGTTGGCTAACCGACTTGCTCGCTGGGATGATCGGTAAGATCAGCTCTATCTCTATCTTATGCATTGGTAAGATTGTGCTTTTTATGCCTGTGTTGCATTCATTTAAATGCTTACTGTTGTGCTCTCCTTTTTCAGCTTTTTGTCTAATATTTGAGTAGGTTCCATGTTTGTTCTAGTACTACAAAAAAAGGATTTTTGTTTTGTTTTGCAGGCTCTTTCGGAAGCACTACTTTGGTGCATCTGATGAGGTTGAACTGAAATTTGTGAGCCGGTGCAGTTACATCCCTTAAACTTTAATTAAAAGTTACTAATTGGTGGCAATGGCTGCAGTAGTCTTAGTGATGCAAAATGCTCAGAAGGTTAAATAAGCGTTCAACAGGAGCTGAATGCTGTTACACTGTCTTTTAGCTTCTTTGGTTTGAGATTATGATAACTAGTGATCAGAGCTGCCCTTGATCAAAACATGATGGAGATCATTACTTATTATGCCTACTTTGCTGCAGTAAAGAGAAGGATGACCTAGCGCTGTTGTGCATCATTCTCAACCAAGAGATTCGCCGCCTCTCCAATCAGGTGATTACAACCTACAAAGTTCCTGTCACAGTGGAGTTGAAAGTTTTCCAGATCCATTGCTGGCAGAAATCTGTCAGTGTAAATTCCAATACCCTTTTGCTGTTTTCAACTACTCTCCAAGGTTTTGTGAACTAGGCTGTTTAAGATGCTTCTCTAGAACCAGAATGACCTTATCTTGGTCATAGCATTTAACATCATTTTTGTATTGAAAAGCTCCCACACAGAGATTGGTCTAGACAGTTTTGGGGGTGCAGATTGATGCTTGTAACTCTCCTTGTTGCTTTATCACAAGGACGTGTAAATGCAATGGTAGCAGGCTATACACAGCCAGAACAGTACCTTGTATGGTGCTTTTGATTGAACATTGTATTTAAGCATTTCCTCCAATGTCAAGAGTGGAAACAAAGGAGAGCCCAAAGCTAAAGACCATCAATTCTTGGTTGGATGAGATAGGTGATAAGAGTCAAATGGTCATTGCATGCAAGGGAAGAGATTTTGTATGAGCTAATGACACATCTGAAGGGGGGAGAGCCCCAAAGAATATTGGAACGAGTGCGTCAAAGCACACGGGATATGCTAGAGGAGCAAGACGCTGTCCGTAATCGTATCTTCACTGTCCAGGATGTTATGCAAAGTAACTTGCGGGCAGTGCTTCAGGTGTTTGATCTTAACCAGCTCTAATTGACTGTCATTTTCTGCTTAAGAGAACTTGTTCTCCAATTACACAGATAGATGGGTCTAATGATCACCATGCTAAAGTTTGATTTTACCAAGTCTTTTCATCTGGACTCTAAAGGCCTAAACCTTCGTCTGGGTGTGTATTTGGTAAGTGACACTTGTTCATTTTGTTTACTCCTTGTCTTACTGGTTGACTGTGATTTGGCACCAATGTATACAGTGAGTGTCAGTTGATGACAACAAGATCTTGGATTGTTTCTATGTTTCATATGCCATACTGTATTTGCAAGCCTCTTCTCCTGGAACTAGCTCTCCTGTGAAACCCTTGGTCTTGGTTATGTCTCTTGAGTTGCTAGCCAACATAGTAACTGAGTCTTCTCATTGCTTCCAGAAATGTGACAGAAACTAATTTATATAATGGTTTGCCTGAAATTTAGGGTGGATCTATTCTATGTGCTTATCTACACCTATCATCACAAGCTAACGAATTCATTGGGTAGTCATGGCAGCTTGTCACTGCTATTTGTGATGAAGCCCATGGTCTGACACTTTTGTGAGCAACTCTCATAGGGATATGACTGCATTCATTGTCGTGTTACCTTCAAATTGTAGTTGTGGAGATTTCCCTGCAATTTCATAGATATGTTCAACCCTTGATCTGGAAATTAACTGTGCAGGATATGAGTGTCCGTACTCAACACAACTTGGCCATCATAGGGGGTGGAGGACTCTTGGTGTCCATCATTGTTGGCCTTTTTGGAATCAACCTGGATGGCATTCCAGGCAATACAAATGCTCCTTATGCATTCATGGAATTCTCAGTTTGGCTTCTAGTGTTGGGTGCTGTTGTAACTGGAGTGGCCATTCTCTTTCTGGGCATGAAAAGTCCTCCATCAGAGGAGGAGGTTACATCACGTAAGGTGGAGCTCCAGGAGCTTGTGAAGACATTCCAGCGTGCAGCAGAGGCACATGAGAAAGTGCGAGACAGTTCTTCCTTCCATTCTTCACAAGATGAGGAAGCAATCAACCCCAACCTCACTCGAGCTGACGATTACATTCTGATACGGTGACACACTCTCTCTTGTACCTTTGGTCATGTGAGCAAACTACTATTTCCTCTAATGTTTTGTACATACAAAAATCTGATATGCTGGAATGCACTTAAAAAATGCTTTATTTAAAACTGTGATCACTTGCAGATTGTATACTAATACTAGAGAGCCAGGGTTCAAATCATAAGCAAATTTCATTCCATATCATGATTTGCATTAGATTATTATATTGTACCATGAAGAGCTTTGAAACATTAGAGTAAAAGCACATTACAATGTATTTGTATGAAAATTAAAGTGGATTTTATTTTATTTTTAGGTTAGTCGAGTCTTTCTTATACAACTTTTATGCATTTGAGAAATTTATAAAAATGAAAATGAAAAATTGAAACTTATGTTTTTATCTTCTCAATTCTAAAACTTTTACACCAAAAATATTAACATCCAATGAGAAATGAACTTTACAATGTAAGGTATATCCAATGTTGAAGTTCAAAAAATTTATGGTTATGAATTTTTTTTTTTCTTCTTGCAAAATAGGAAGACATGTTGACAACTTTGAGAAACCCTAATTCAAAAGCTTGTAATACTGACAATGAAAAATGAAAAAACAAAGGGGTTTTTTTTTTTCAAAAGATTTTAAATGAAGACCTCAAAATCACAAAGACCATTTGGATATTTAAATTTTTTGTTTTAAGATCCATATTTATAGAAGATTTATAAAAACGTTGAAATTAAGGTGATTTGAATTTGAACATGAAAAAAAGTTAATTTCAACATAATTTAAATGTTTTTACTTTAAAAAACACACTAGATATGGATTTTCACTTGCCAATTTTGGTCCACCTTAATGTGTTTTCATCAATTAATGGTAAATAATGAATATAATTTCTCCTAAAAATATAGCACATATAATCAAAAACTATTAATGTGTATTTTTTTACTTTAACACGTATTGCCTTAATTATTAGTCATCATGTGTATTAATGTGTATTGCCTTGATTGCATTTCATAATTTTTCAAAAAGTACTAATTTTAAAAATTAATCAATCATTTTTTAAAAAACTAATACATTACGATAATTTAAAATCATGTTATTTTAATTACAATATTTGGAAAATGTATGGACAATGATATTCACAACAACAAAGAAAACCACATTCAACAAATCCTTTGAGAAAAATCACCATATAAAAATAATAATCATAACAAAATCAATTAACAAAATGGAATTCCAAAAAAAAAATATTGCTTGTATAAGAAATGACACAATACATGGATGTCAAAATTGATAATCTAATAATCTAAAACATTTAAGAATAATTTATGTTAATCAAAATCATTTCATTCTTTTCTTATTGCCTTTTCCTCTTTAAATTTATTTTATTTTGTTTTCCATATGTTATGGTTGGAACATACTCCATCACTTCTTAAGCAATTTCACTATTTTTTTCTTTTCCCTCTCTCTATTCTATCTAGAATTGATGTAATGCATGAACTCCCACTTACCCATGCATCAAATTTTCAAATCATGTTTCCATTTGTTTCCATTTTCTCAAAGTTTTCTTGCATACATTCAATCATTGAATGTAAACACAATTTCAAGAACTTGAACTTGATTACACCCCAATTGCTTTTGACAATGACATTCACATAAGTATGTTGGATGTTGATTAACCATAAATTTTGATAAACTTGATAATTTTGAGACTTTCATTTGAAAGTCACAAGAAAAATTACCATTTTGATGTAAAAAACAACAAAGGCATTGGGAATCAAGAACATGAATTATGTGAGCAAACCTATTGCAAATAAAAAAATATTCGGATGCTTCTTAATATACTACCTCATAGGAAAATGTGTTAGGGTTTTCTTATGAGTTCAAAAGGATTCCACATGAACCTTTTCAAATATATGGTTATGAAAAAAAAAAATAGGGTTATGGTTTTATATGTTTTTAACACCATGATTGGATTTTAAACTTTTTTTATAGCATTAATTTGTAGACATAGCAATGGATGATTGAAATGTAGTTTTTTATCATCTAAAAAAGAAAATTTGGAGAAAAAATGTTACAACCCTTTAAATAAATTTGAAGAAGAGGAAAAAATGTCAAATTGAATTATAAGAAAAATATGCATGCAATAATATTGAAACTACAAAAAAAAAATCTAGTTGTAAATAATTGAATAATGAAAAAAATTCTAGGTTGTTTTTGTTGATGATTTGGAAAAGATTGAAAATAAAAACATCAATTCAAAATTCTAGTTAAGATGCAAATACATGTGTGTAAATTTGTTTTAAATTAATAAAATATAATATAATGGTCTATAATCAAAAAATTACATGCATGCCATAATATTTGATAACATGTAAAACCCAAAATATATCTTCAATATTTAAAATGACATTCACATTGAATGCATCAAAATGTATGAATTAATAAATTTAAGATACCAAAAAATAATTTTAAACTTACTAATAATTCAAGTTTGTTTAATGTCCATGCACATGTTAGGTTAGGCACTTAAGAACCTATAATAGCTAACCTAGGTTAGGCTAAGAATTTAAGTTTATAATCTAAGCCAATTAACCCAAGTTAGGAACCTAGCCCACCAACTTAGTATGTTTAGTTAATGTGATGTAAACAAATGTAGCTCTCATGTTAGTGTAGTATTTTCTTCATTTTATTACTATTATTTCATTTCTATTATGTAGGCAAGTTTTTGAAACATGATGGTGGTTGTCATAGGATAGTAGTTGTCGATTTGTAGGCAATTTAATGGAGGGCATCAATTTGATCTAAGCCAACAAAGTGTCAAAATGGAGATTTTTACCATAGGAAGGTATTGTTTTGAGTTTGGAAGGTAGTTACATTCCAAGCCCTCTTTTAGTTTTTGTGTTTTTGGTGTTTATAAAGTAGTTTAACTTTTTTGGATGAGATAGGTTTTCCTTCCAACGAGCATCGCATGAACCATTTTCCTTTTTACTTTGGAATTTACTTATTTTCCAACTTGGTAACCAAACACTTTTAGCATTGTAGGGCTATTGAATCCACATTTATACATTTGGTAACCATGTTGCAGATGTGGATTTTTAGAAGGTTGGATTTTTGAATATTATGTTGACATAATTATGTCATGGATCTAAGTTCCAAAATCTGGTTGGATTTTTAGTCTTTGGTTTTTGAATTTGTTGTGAAAAAACCATGTCATGGATGTTGTTTTTCGAATTTGGTTAAAGTTATTATAAATTATTATACCCTTGGTTATTTTCAACTATTTTAAACTATTATAGGTTATTCAACCTTATTTTTTTAATAATATTATACCTTAAGTTATTTTCAACTATTCTAACTTAGTTTGTTTTAGGTTATTGTACGTTATTTTAGGCTATTCCATTTTAAATGTTTTTAGATAATTTTAAATTTTTATTATAGGTTATTTTATTGTTGGTTATTCCATTTTATTACCAATTATTTTCGGATGTTCTATCCTATGTTATTCGACATTATTATACCTTATGATAAAATAATATTAAAAAGTCACAATAGCTTAAATAGCTATGATTTAAATAGTTTTAATAACATTGGTAAATTAACCTAAAATAGCTGAAAATGGGCTAAGGTGGATAATTTAGAATAATCTATGGTGGAATAATTGAAAATAATCTAAAATATAATAACCTAAGTAGCCACTAGGAGAAAGCCTCCACGTTTGTAACTATGTGTTTTAATTATAATTTCATTTGAAAACTTCAATTTCAAGTTGAAACTATTTTTTTTGGATTCTTTTGATTGCAAAGGCCTAAAGTTGATAATGACAAATCAAGCACAATAAACAATTGAACATGACAACCATGTGTCAATCCATGGCCAAATTTTATTGATTTTGCCGAAAATCATTTTCAATTGTATTGGACCAAGAATATGGACCTCATCCACTAACTTATCATTTCATCCATCTTGGTGAAGTTGAATTATTGACTTACATTAATTATGATTGTTTCAAAATAATAGACATGGGTTACATGTAGGTGGTTGGAATAGGTAGTTAGACGACATTAGGTAACTAGATTAGATAGTTAGGTTACACTCGGTAAATGGATTAAAGAGTTAGGCATTGTGGCATTTACATGTGTCACATGGGCATTGGTGGGTTTCCATAAAAATAAGATAGTTAATGTGCGCCATGTGTATGGCAAGGAATTTTCTAAATAATATATGTTGAAAATTTTGGATGCATTAATAATACGAATGAGGGCAACCCGTGGCTACGCCACTCCAGCCACCCGTGGCACCTCGCCTGGCCCCCCGCAGCGGCTGCCTTGGCCTGTTTTTTCCAAGAACAGGAAGCAGGCGGCTCTTAAGGTCTGAAGCACCACGGGTAAAAGAGTGCACGTGTATAGGGTCTACGTCAAGGCCCCAAAGAAATGATTTAATTTTTAAAATTAATTTAAAAAAAAAACAAATTTAGTGTTGGTGAGTAAAAGAGTGCATCCTCGTTTCAGGACCCTAACGACGGGTTTTCTCTCTGAGGACCTCGCTTCAGGTCCCCAATGACGGGTTTTCTTTCTGGGAACCTCGTTTCAGGTCCGTTTCGAGGTCTAGACTGGGTACTGAGAATCTCGATTTAGGTTCTTTATCGAGGATTCTGGCCACCTCGGTTTAGGTCCTCAAAGCTGTCAGTTGGGTAATAACTGTCACAAAGATTGAAATTCCCAAATCAAAAAATTCCTCAACTTACCCGGGCCGCCCCCCCTTCTACAAAGCACACCACAGGAACGGGCAGTGACTGGAAAAAATTTCCAGGCACTGCCCGAACAGATAGACACCATTGTTGCTTTAATATATAATATAAAGTGACACCTAATATAATTTCAACATTCAATTTAAATAAGTAACCATCGTTGACCTTACACTTATCAAAACATCATTATTTTCAATGACAAAATCAAAATGCCACATGTCAAATCCATGATGAATTATTTGTTGTTATGTGGTGTTCATGGATGTTAATTGTGTCATGCATAATTAATTAGTTGACAAAAAATTGAATTGTAACCAAAATTTAGTTGACAAAAAATCAAATTATAATCAAAACTTAATTGACAAAAATTGAAATACAATCACAATTATAAAGTTATTGAAGGTAAAGTGCGAGGACAATGCACCCATCTAAAGTTAACTAAAGAAAATCAAACCATAATAAAGGTATGGTCTATTTATCATTATCAACTAAAAGTGCGCATCCTATAATCTCCATGTGATGAATGGTGCAATTATAGGTTGACACATAGTTCAAAAATGTTGCAATGCACTAATGTCACCTTCAATTGCTTAATTTAAAATTATGCAAGAAAACATTGATCCCACCTATATCCGAAAGGTGCTAATGTTAATCAAATATGTTTTAGAATAATGAAAATAATCTCCCACAAGGTGGTCAATGTATGTCATTGCACTAATGTCAATGTGGACCCGTTGTTGGCTTGCTTTGGTGCCTATATTCTTGTTTTGCCAACCGATGTGTCAACTCTTTTGACTTACTTGTGCACACACCTTGCAATTTTTATTTGAAAAAAGTGAATGTTGCCAGAAATGAAAACTTAATAGCAATCAAAGTTATAATGTGCATTAAAACAAAACTTATACATTAGCTACAAACACATTGAATAAAGTATTAAAAAACTTCATCAATAGTTAAAAATACGGGAAAAAAAAACAAATTAAGAAAAACACCTTGAAAAAAGGAAAATTTTAAATTTACATAACTAGTAGAAATTACACACATTTTGGTTTGCTTTACACACAATTGACACATAGTAAAAACCTAGTTGAACCTAGTCAAAACATAGTTGAAATTTAATAAACATTTAATCAAATCCAAAAATTCAAATTCAAACATAATCTAACTTATCATTCCATGCATTTTTTAATTTTTTTTTGAAGTGTCCAAGTTTTAATGTAATAGGTGCAACATCATGTAAACTACTTAGAAAAAAAAGAAGAAAACATGGTGAAGAATAACCAAAAACCCTTTGCCTATCTACTAATTAAATGCCATCTGTTGACATGCATAGATAGTTGAAAAGCTTTGTAAGTTTGGCTCCTCACTACCCAAGTTTTTGCTTTTGAAATGGTAGAGAAGAAATTAAACCAACAAAAGTTCAAATAATAACATAGTTGAAAGAAAAAAACTAAAGGCAACATGATGGATAAAGAAAAATAGAGAAAACATGGTAGAAGGGTATATATATATATATATATATATATATGAGCATTTACAAGTGTGAATGGTGCATGTGATGATGGTTTCAAAGCTCCATAAGCTTGGCGAGCCTCATGTTATCAACATTTACTTGCATTGACACCATATGATCTTAGTATGCTTAATAACTAGAAAGCTCAAAGAGTGTAACAATTGGAGAGAAAAACAAATAATTTGTGCATAGTGAAGAAAAGAAAATCACTTATAAATAAATTGATAATGAAAGTTCGAATCCCCAAAGTGAAAGACTTGAAGTTCCCCACAAGCAAAAGGCAAGATGCACTCTTTTGAAAAAATTCACAAATCAATAAACTATATATGAGTTAAAGTAAGAAACAAGTTGGCCTTGAAAATAAACAAGAGAAAACAAAATCAAATTAGAGCAAAGGGAAAGCTCAAAGTTTGAATGGGAGTGTAATATTAGGAGGAATCCCACTATACATGGTTATAGTTGAGAGGTTAACTAATTTTCAACTATGCAAGCTAACATATTTTTTACTAGTTTTTGACTTGAACAAATTCAAAAATTGAATTTCCCACCAACACATTAGTGCCATTGTTATATATCATATCATCCATTCATCCATATTATATGGCACATTACCCATTCATTTTTTCATCCATATTTGTCTCACATCACCCATTCATCCAAATTCATCCATCCATCTCCAAAGCCACCTTTAAGACAACACACAAGGTTCACCAACATAGATGAACCTTTGTTAAACTAAGCTAGCTTGCTTAACCTAGTTAGTTACCCTAGCCTACCTAACTAGTTGCCTTAGCTTATCTAACTAGCTACCCTATCTAGCGTAACCTAGGTAATTGATAGATAGTAGGTTATGTATAGGTAGGTTGTGAGTTATTTAGGTATGTATAGATAGGTGAGTAGGTAGATAATATGTAAGTAGGGTGTAAATAATAATAGGTAGGGAGGTTATATATAATTTACCTTACTTCTACTTGACATACCTTATAAGTAAGCAACCTATTAACCTATTAGTTATTTTCCTACCTACCATTACCTACACCTTGTTTGCATGTACTTTGCAAAGTAAAAGCACGTGAACTTTGTGTTGAATGTTTTTTAATTATTGTAATAACATATCACAATGACCTCAAATTAAAATGTGTACATGTTGTTTTACTCCTAAATGCCATGTTGCTTAATGCCGTGTTAATAGTTGAACACATTCCCAACAATAATTAGAGGACATGGCATGTGTGGATGAACTTCATTTGTCTATATGCCATATCACCCATCCCCACATTATAACATTGGAACATCCAAATCAAGACAATCCAATATATCATATTTTAACATGTAATTAAATCATGAATATATGAATGTTATTTTTTATCCAAAATTATTTTTAAGTTTGTCAAATTGGATGATACCACATGGTTATGATGTATACATGCATGTGTTGCAAATGTTTACCACTCGAATCAAGGGGTCAATTCAAATATGATCAACATGAATTGAAATAAAATAAACTTGTAGTTGAGTTCAAGTTAAAATGTGTTTATTTTTTCATCTTTGGAGTCAAGTATTTAATTGTACAAATGTAAATGTTTATCATGTGTAATAATCATATGTAACCATGCAAAGATGCAATCATGATTAAACAAGATGAAAGTAAATTTGCAACTATGTAAGTTTAAAAAATCACCATTGGATTTTGACTTCAATGAATGCAATTCAAATTTTGAATTATTGCCAACACAATTTCACCAATATTTCATTAATCCAATACATTAATCCAATATTTCATTAATCCAATTTGGAAACTACATCTTCAAAGATGGATAAACATTACCATAATAATTGAACATTTGACTTACTTACATAGGTGATATTGACTCACCTAGGTAGCTTAGTTTAACTAACTATTGATCCTAGGCTATTGACGTACATAGGTAACTACCAATGTTGGGTGGATATCACCTTTTTGGAATATTTGCATGATAAAGATATTCACTTTTCTTTTAATTGTTAGATAAATATATTATGTTTTTCATTATTTTAAAAATTTAAATATCCTGGCCAAATATCAAATTTTCACATTTTTCAATTCGACCCAAATATTAATGTTCCCATATATTTGTTGTTTATTTATTAGTCATATGCTAGCAAATTCGGATATCAAAAATTCAAAAAATTACCCACCAACTATGCTAGGTGTTAGTCTTTTTCTTTGGGTGAAATTTTTCCAAAAGGAAATATTATTTTTTTAAAAGGGAACATTTTGTTGCAAATATATGTTTTGTTAAAAAAAAAATTCACAATAAAAATCATGAATTAATTTTTAAAAAAAGTATAGCCACAATAATAACTACTACTCACTAGTACAACTTTGAAGGGACCTTTGAAAATGTGTCCATTAAAATTGTCTATGGATTCTTGCCACCTTAGCTACATCCGGAAAATGGAAAAAAACAAAAAAGAAAAAAAAATCATAGTTCGGTGTGAGCCTACAAACTTAACCTAATTAGTAACCTAACCTACTTACCAACAATTAACCTTGATTTATCCAACCTTCAATTTGATATCTTAGCCTATTTAACCTAGGTAACTTTTATAGGTGGTTAAATAAGTTACATATTAGGGATAACTACTTATTATGTAGCTATTTTAAGGTCAATTACATAGGTAACATTGATAGTTAGCCAACTTGCTAGGTGAAAACTTATTACAAGGGGCAAGGAAATGCGTTTTTAAAATACATTTTGTGTTATTTTGGGGATTTGTTTTTCATTTCATTTGATATTTTGAGAAAGATGCGTAATAGATTTTTGACACAAGGCTTTTAACACAATTCTTGTTACTTTTCAAATGAAATATTTTTACAACATTTATTTTTCCCCATACATTTACATTCATTTGAATGAAAAACCTCATCCATATGCTTTTCGTGAAATTGCATGAGGGAAATTCTTCATATGGATTAAAATGGTGTAATTAATTCTTATTTAATTTATGATTAAGTAATTCATCAAATTTAACAATTATATATCTCAAATTGCATATTTGCACTTTGCATTATATTTTTTTAAATATTATTTTTTCACAAAATTTTTAATTATTTAATGTCAATATAAAGTATAATTTCATTTTAAATTTTTATTATTTAGGTTTTGGACTACCTTAATATGATTACAATTTATGATTAAAAAAAAATATTAACTTGGTGGAAGTTCAAACACACATAATTTTATGTGCATTTTGGGGGCCCATCATTTTATTTTTTTTGGTTTGGGGGCCATGGATTTTTATTTTATTCACACAATATTCCCATCAAGTTCTCAAAGGATTTCCATTAGGTGGGTTTTTTAAAAAAAATGTTCAAATTCTCAAAGTATTCCTCCAAATCATTCCCAACACCACATTGGTTTTATTCATACGATTTGACAAAATAAATAACCTATCAGTGGAGTGCTGAAATTTCAAATTTTAATAATTTTCCCTAAACCTATGTGGATTATTAGAATTTCATCTAGTTAAATTATTAGTCTTAAAACCTTAAACATATTTCTGATAGAAAATAAAATAAAATAAAATAATGCCATAACTAACCTTACCTAGGTGGTATAATCATAATAGTGTGACACCCATAATTGAAAAACATAAAAAAATAAATCATAAAAATCCACTGATAAACAAAATATACATTTCTAAAGAACCATCTTCATAAAACTTTCATTATTTTGTATGCATGCATGTTTGAACTAAACACAAGATATAGATTCAAATTCAAAAGATAATAAGACATTTCTATGTATGTATTACCAAATGAAAAAGAATACAAAAAATTCAAATTCATCTTGTTATATAGTCTAGAAGGCTATTTATTAATAAGGTAATTCATAATTAATTCATAAAAATTTATAAAAATAATAATTAAAAACTTGAAAATCAAATTTATATTTAATATATGATTAAAATTAATTAAAAATATGTAACACTAACTATACTTTATAAGACAATTAATAATTAATTAACATTTATAAATATTTAAACCTCACACTTACAAAAATCAAATTTGTGCTTAATGCATAATCAACAAAATATTCTAGTAGAACCAAGTTGTGTATGCATGTTTTTAACTCTTAGGGTGTCATCTAGGAAGTTCACACATGATGTGTGAACATATTGCATAGACATACAAAAGGCACAAATAAAATTAGACAATGGATTCAAGGACATTAATGATCTCCCAATGTAAATAAATGCAAAAAATAATTAACATCCTCACAAATGCATATAATTGCATGGTTGCTAAACATATGGATTCTATTGATTATTATAAAGGCTTGTTATGCCACCTCAAGGGAATATTATCATTTAATTTTATTGTTGATAAATAATTACACATAAATTGATATTGAAAATTTGAATGAATTTGTATGATAATATTTTATTTTATTATATGAGTGTTTACATAAATTTGAAATGAATATACTGAGTATGAAATACCCAAAAAAATCTAAAGACAGAGTAAATAAAGTTTTTTGATACTTAAAAAACTTAAACAAAGAATTGAAACAATTTGAGGATGAAAAATTTATGGGAAATTTGTTATGCACATTTATAATTATCATTATTTAAAAAAAAATTCCCCAAAATATTACATTTTAAAGACTTGGTCCTTAGTCCAAATGGCTCCTTACACCTTGTCTAGACACTTTGTTGTATTCTTTAAAAAATAATGTTTGACAACTCAAAATGATCATGCCAAGATGTTTGTCAAGAGTTTTTCAAAACCATTTAGAACCCCAAATGTTAAGGGAGAATACAACATGTTAGTGAAGAAGATTACATGATTTGGGCATTCGAGATAAAAGACTTGGCTTTGTGATCAAGTGTAATAAAAAGGAAGGGAGAAGAGAATCATGAAGAATGAAAGGCTTGTGCAATTGCAACTACCCTAGTAGCGAGGTGGAGGTTGTATAGAAGAAGGTAGGTAGGTAGAGAAAGCTCATTGGTAGGTATTTAGGGGAAGTCTAAACAACACAAACACACAAAACATCCTTAATTTTTATTATTATATAGATTTTCACAAACAAAAAACAAGTGAGCATTTCCTCTAATGAAAAACTACAAAAGAACAATATCATCACAATTATATAGTTTTCAGAAACATTTTGCTTAATGATAATATTGCCATTTTTTTAATATCAATATCTCATTGGATATAATAAAGCTATCCCGCAAAGTTAAGAAAAGAAAGCACCATTACCCTGAGTTTGGTGATAAAAAAAACCATAAAAAACTTGCACAAAAGTACATTAGCAAAAATTGATCAAATTGATCAAAAGTACGATCAAAATTGATGGTTTTCTGAGTTTCATCCTGTCTTTCTTTTTTCCTGAGCACCTCCACTGCTGGTACATATATTTTCAGTACTCCTACCTCTACAACTACCTACTGTAATTGCTCTCGGACCTTGTGCATTAAATGCTGAGTTTCAGCATTTCATACTCGGTTTTTAATAAAATTTCAGTTACAGGTAATCACTGAAAGAGGAGTTAGGGGGGTGAAAGGAGGCCCAAAGACAGGGTGAAGACAGGGCGAATTTACAGATCTCTCTCTAATGAAAAGGATGAACTTTGACATGAGAATTATCTTATTGGGTGTAATTTAAATGTTCCCTTTTGAAAATATAATATTTTGAAATATTTCAAAAACATTCATCCTTTCCTTCCCCCCAAAAAAAAATTATTTGAGAAATTTTTAAAAATAGATTTGAACATTTCAAAAAACAATATAGTTTGTGCCAAAGCCACCAAGGTACTCCGATGTTGGGCAATGTTGGATACTTTTCAAAATGAAAAACCCTTGGCCCGTCTTTTAACACTACAGGGAGAAGGCCTTACAAGGCGTAATATATCTACATCTCTCCCAATAAGTGAGAGGGAGTTCCGGTTCTTCATTGGCATTTTTATGTTTCTTTGTTGGGCCTTCACCGTGCAAGGCCAAAGGTAGGGCCAATACTCTTTGTCTATTTTGAGGACTTTTGCATGTGGACAATCTTAGTGAGAGTAAAGTTTTTGTTGGCATTGTCTATCAAGGAAAGGATAATTGTGTTTAGTTTCATTATAGTTAGCTTAATGGATTTTGGCCACTAAGTACCTAATAGGTCTATTCTTACATGAGGATTTTTGAAAGATGATATTTTTGCATTTGTTGTTGAAACTTAAGATTAGTTAGAGTTATAATATCTTAAGGGAGTAAATACCTGGATTGATAACCTGAGGGTACACACAGCTGGTTCTGATACTCACAGAATGTCGGTCGAGATCATTGCGTGTTCAAGGTGATTGGAGTGACGTAGTCACGAGTGTCCGAAGGTCATGAGTATCACTAGTTGTGTTTAATTTCATTATAGTAACTTAAAAGATTTTGATCACTAGGTACCTAATAGGTCTATTTTTATATGAGGATTTTTGAAAGACGATATTTTTGCATCTGTTGTTGAAACTTAAGATTAGTTAGAGTTATAATATCTTGAAGGATTTTGGTTTCTCTTAGAGGATTTGTTGAAGATTAAATTTTTTTCATGGTGAAATATTTGAGTTTTCATAATTCTTCTTTTGCTAATCAATCAATTTATTACAAAATAAAATTATACCTTGAGCCCCACTTCCCCCAATTACTTGATATGAATCACACTATTAATTAGTGTGAGCATTCTTTGAGCTTTAGAAGTAAAGGAGCAATGCGAAAAAAAAACACAAGAAGGGTGATAGTTTGCTTCAATTTTTTTTTGGGAAAAATAGCTTTACACTCCTCTCTAGTTCCAGCCCCATATTTTCCTCATTTATAGTCCGTTTTAATTGATTAAAAACTTGTCAAGTGTGCCAACTAGAGCTTTACAAAAATTTCTTTGAATGCAAGAGGCAAAAAAATACAATGATCAAAGATACTAAGCTCTAAATCTTAATCGGTTTTAATTCACCCATCACCAAACACCATATCCCCTTACATCAAACACCTTCCTTATGTCTTCCCCCATTCCTTTTTCCAAATTGGACAATTTTTTCGATGTTGGAAGTGCTAGGTGGAGGGTTACAAATGTTCGTTGAACCTCAGAAGCAAAGGAACAATTTGTGAGGATTTGGACCTCCTTTGAGTTCCTAAGTGTTCACTCACTCGGTGGCCTATCTAAGCATCAAAGGCCCCGGGCAGTGGGGGGCTGGAGCTCTCACCACACTTGACAACAAATGAAACCTGATGCTACTCACAGAAAGAATTTTTGTCCAAAAATAAAAGCTCACAAAATTTTTAAAAACTCCAAAATCCCCATGAAAAAATAAAAAATAAAAAACCCCTAGTAATAAGGCGTCAGGAACAGTGTTTTTTTTTTTTTTTTTCTTTTCGAAAATTTTGCGAAATTTATCCAAAAAAAAAAACAAAATTAAAAGACTTTGCCCTAGAAAAAAAAAAACTTACCAAATTTTCCCA
>Ga0116231_10008062_pt1 | contig 18750 bp, 35 predicted proteins | sample S1TSphgellanicum_2_FD_89695 | JGI IMG/M metagenome (GOLD analysis project Ga0116231, IMG submission 89695) | Host-associated microbial communities from peat moss isolated from Minnesota, USA - S1T2_Fd - Sphagnum magellanicum MG | ecosystem: Host-associated > Plants > Peat moss > Unclassified...
CGCTCTCGCCCGCGGCGCTGTCCAATTCGCTCAAGCCAAGCGGGCTCGAATCGGTCGAGATGCAGAAGTTCCGTTGCGTGCTCGATCACGAGTTCACGTCGCACGCGGGCAACTACGTGCCGGACGGGCTCAACGCCATCGGCGAGCAGAAATTCCGGCTCGAACGGTTCGCCTCAACGACGTGCCCCATCGTGACCGACGCAGATCATGGCCTTGTGTGCGCGAACAAAGCGTACCCGATCAAAGACGACGGCGCACGCATCGTCACCGCTGGCGGGGAATCGGCCGACGAGATTTCGACCGAGACGCTCGTACAGATCGCTCGTTCCATCCCACCGGACGCCGACGCCGGTCGGCTGCGTGAACTCGCGATTCTCCTCGGCAACCGGCTCGAACGCGTGAAGGACGAGCGCCGTCCCGCGATGCCGAACGAGGTGCGCGTGTTCGACGAGGTCGCCGTTGCGAAGTCGGTCGAGCGGACCCAGGCCCTCATCGGCACGGGCGCGCGCCGCGACGAACTCGTCCACGGCGAATCGACGGGCGTCGACGAATTCGACCTCGCCGAGCGGTTCGGCGCGATCCCGACGGCGCCGCACGCGCGCATCGAGGTCGTGCGCGCCGATAGCCGCGACCCACGCCTTTCGGACGTGAATCTCGATGGGATCGCTTCGGTCCACGACGGGGCGCAATACGTGGCCCTGTGGTACGCTCCAGCCGCGCGCTACCCAACGGTAGCCGCCGCCGGTCCATCGGCCGCAGAGGCGATGCTCGGGGTCCTGCGCGTGAAGCTGGAGGCCGAGGCGAAGGCGGCCAAGACCGGGCCGGTTTTGTACGACGCCGACGGCCGTGCGCCGGGGCTCGTGTTCCGGGATGGCGACGTCGCCGCGGCCGACGTCACGCAGCGCGCTCTCGAATCGCGGCACGTCGATGACGGCTCGCTATAGTCGGTATACATTTGTAAAGATTTCGCGAGCGTAAAAGGGACCGCTTTTTTACACAGACCTCCGTGAATGAGGCGAAAAACGGCGCTCAAACCCGCATTTTTGCGTTGTCAAGTCTGCTTGTAGTTAAAGGCAGAATAAGGGTTTCCGGTCCATTTTATCTCACAAAAGAGATATAAGGCGCGCGCGCTTTGTATAATAGAGGGTATGGCTACGAAACTTTCCAGGTGGATATGCCCTAACGCGTGCGGCGGTGTCCTGGCACCCTCCCGGCCGCGTAAAGATGACGTTCGGCGCTATTGCCTTCCGTGCAGCGCCAAGATCGGGCGGCTGGTAGAACGCATCGCTCCCGCGCTCGAAGCGAAGCGCAAGATCGCCCGCGAGCGTGGCGCCGTCAAGGCCAAGAAAAAGGCGGAGGGCGCGCGAGCGAAGTGGATGGTGGCCAGAATCGATGCCGAGCGGTACATGAAGCGGCTCGCGCTCTTGCCGGTTTACGGCGGCCGAAAAGGCGAGGTATGGCAACGGATCAACGATCCGAGGTTTCAACTCGTGATCGAACGCGGTACGCGCGGGCGCCGCAAACTCGGTCATTGCACCGGGTGGGAAATCAAACTACATACGACGCCGGGCTGGGGCGAATCAACGCTTCGCGAGGTCCTCATGCACGAACTCATGCACATCCGCGTACTCCCGAAGCGCGGCAAGGAACGCATCACCAACCTATTTGGCCAAGGACGCCGCCGCGTGCGGACGGTGCAGTACCACACGCCGGAATTCCATCGCAAGATGGTCGTCGCGTGGCGGCAATCGATCCGCCGGTTCGGCGAGCCCAACGGCTCGGGGCCGGTCGGGAAATGGCAGCGCGAAACCGTTGCGGCCGCCATCGCCTCCATGTAGAAGGCGCGCGCGGTTTCAATCGCGAAGGGGCGGCGCATGAACGACCATTCTGCGCCGCCCATCGCGACCGAGATCGTCGCCTACGACCCGGGGCCGAACCACATGAGCGCGTTTCTTGTCGCCGCGGTCAACCGCGAGCGCGACCGGCAAGAGAAGTTGCGCGAAAGCGGCAAGTTCGTCGCGACGTGCGCGACGACCGGGGTCCACGAAATGTCGAACGACCGCTGCAACACGGTGCTCGGTGAAGAGGTCGGCGAGATCGCGCGCGCGGTGCTCGATCTGAACGCGACCGTCGAGCGCGACGATCTTCCGATGGACGTCGGCGCCCGCGAGATCGATATTGCGAAAGCGCACCTACTCGAAGAGATCGTACAAACGATGGCTGTGCTCGCCGCGTGGCACGGACGCCTGATCGCAAGTGCCTAACCGCTCGACGCGTCGCCAAGCGCGATTCACGCGGCGCGAGGTGCAGAACCTCCGCGATTCGCTCGCCGATCCGACGGCGCACGTCATCGAGACGCCGAAAGACGTTCGCTCGATGGTCGCGTGGAGTGATCCCGACACGATCCGCGTTCAAGGGAAGCGATTCGCCGACGGAACGTACCGGCTTACATCGCTCGACTTCGATTTCACCGTCACGGGCGACACGATCAAGCGTGCGTTTGAGCGATTCATGGAGATGCTCGTGATGGTCCGGCCGCAACTCGCGGGCCAGAAGCGAAACATCATCGTCGATATGACCGAGGATTGAAAGCGCGCGCGCTTTGTGCTACAATCGGGAGCACCTCTATTTAGCGACCGGCCAAGCCGGAAAGGAACCGCATGACCATCGAGACTTCCATCGAACACGGGACCGGCATCGGCTGGACGCATCGCCCCGGCACCAAGGGCGAAACGTGGAACCCCACGACGGGATGCACCCAAATTCCCGGCGCGAAAGGCGGCCCGAGCGGTTGCGATAATTGCTATGCCAAGTATTCGGTGATCGACACGCGCCAGCGTTTCAACCCGAAGAGCGTGCGTTTCGGCAAAGCGTTCGAGGAAGTCATGGTGCATCCGGAGCGTCTCGATGCGCCGCTGCGCTGGACGAAACCGCGCACGATCTTCGTGAATTCGCTCTCCGATCTGTTCCACGCCGACATCCCGGACGATTTCGTCTACAAGGTGCTCGACGTGGTGGCAAAGTCGCCGCAGCACACGTTCCAGGTTCTCACGAAACGTCCCGAGCGCATGAGCCGTCTGCTTTCCCGCTGGTATCTCGGGATGAGCAACCCGACCCTCTTGCCGAACCTGTGGCTCGGCGTGAGCATCGCGACGAACGCCGATGCATGGCGCGTCGCGCATCTCCGAACGACGCCCGCGCTGGTGCGCTTCTTCTCGCTGGAGCCGCTGCTCGGACCCGTCGATCAAGTGCCGTTCGAGGGGATTGATTGGATCATCGCTGGCGGCGAGAGCGGCCGCAACGCGCGTCCGATGCACCCCGATTGGGTGCGTGGCATTCGTGATCGCTGCGCCGATCTCGGCATCCCGTTCTTCTTCAAGCAATGGGGAGATTGGGTGCCGCGCGAATGGAAAAATGATGGCGGGACGCATGCTATCGCTATCGATGACGAAATCTGCGAATTCAATCATCATCCGAATTCGGACGCACGCTCTCCTGTTGCGCCGGATAATAGTCGCAAATGGCAAGCGTTGGCCCGCGTCGGAAAGCACGCGGCCGGAAATATGCTTGACGGTATGAAGCATGAGGTTTTTCCGGCATGACTGACCAGGAGCGCAGCGCCGCGCGAGAAGCGGTACTGGAATACGAACTGAATCTAACCGGAATCATGGGGTCGAGCGCGGGAGACAAAGCAACAGCGGCCATGCACGCCGTCCTCACGGAGCACGAAGCCAACCTGCGGAAGCGGATCGCCAAAGAAATTAAGCGCGTATGCCCCGGAAGTCCCGATGCTCTTTGGGTCGCCGAGAATATCGTGAGCCCGCCCGAGCCGCCGAAGATGGTGCTTTGTAGGTGCGGAGCGGCAAAAGGCGATCATATCGAAGAGGGCGATAATCTCGTCTGCCCTGAGCCTTCGTTTTTCGAGCCCGCTGAGGAGTCCACGCGATGAGCATGACGTTTTATTCGCTGATGCGCGGCCCATATCACGAAAAACCCGAGGCCAAGATCGAGATAGCGGCCGAAGAACCAGGTACGGTCGTGCTGCAAATCACTAGCCGAGACAAGACCGTTTCCGATTATGTCGAGATTCGCACATCGACGCTCCTATGCGCGCTGATTGCGCTTGGGGAACATAACGCAGCCGAGCACTTGCGTCACACGCAGAAGGCGCGAGAAGAAGATCGGAAGGCTGCGCGATGAGCGACCATTCAGACTTGGTGGCGCGGCTGCGTAACATCGACAAAGAGTCCGTGTTTTCTATTCCCTACCTTTGCACGGCGGCGGCCGACGCTCTCGACGTAAAGCCGGGCGCGAACGCGGACCTGATCGCAGAGGCGCGTCAAATGATTGCGGGCACGACGTTCTTTCGTCGCGAAGATGGCATCCTCGAAATGGCTGAAGGGAGCCTGCTTCCGACGCGCGAGGCGATGATCGCGCGTCTAGCCGACGCCCTGGAGGCCACCGACTCAGGGGCGCGGGTGCTGCCGACACGCGACCAGATATTGAGCCGTGTTCGTCAAGTCGTGCGCGACGAGGAAGGCGAAGAGGACGGAGATAGCATCACTTTTTGCGAGCGCGTAACCGACGCCGTTCTCGCGCTCCTTACCGGAGGCAAGACCGATGACTAAGTGGTGGTTCTTTTCTCCGATTCCGCTTCGTAAGTATCTGCCACAAGATGAGCAGCGCCGGTGGTTCTGGTGCCCTATCCACGGTTCTTTGCGCCGAGCGTGGCGTTGCTGCAAATATGGAGCGCCGGACCGTGGCTGACCTCGACGACAAAGCCCTGGACGAGGCGATGGCACTTGCAGATGCGGCAACGCCAGGGCCGTGGACTATTCGTGACTCAGTATGGGAAGCAACGACGGCGCTGGAGCGAAAGACGGTTGACGGTCCCGCTGGGTTTGATCGCAGCATGAACGTGACGCTATTTGATTCCGCTGCCGATGCCGCTTTTATCGCCGCCGCTCGTCAACTCGTTCCCGCTCTCGTCGAGGCCCTCCGTAAGGCGCGAGCGGAGCGCGATAGAGCCGAGGCGCAGATAGCGGCTGTACGGGAGCTGCTGAACACGAAATACTGCGTCACGTTTGGTGCGTTCACGTGGGTAAAGACCGATGATCTAATGCGCGCCCTCGACGGAGACGGCGCTACGAAGGGAGAGAGCAACGATGGCAAGGGACGCTAGCACCTGGCGATGTGCGGTATGTGGCCACCGCGCGCAGCCTTGTACACCAGCCGCCCCTGACGTGCGTGAGGCGCTAGCGCGGATGATCGACCCCGACGCATTGCGAGAAACTGCATGGGCGCATTCCGTGAACGGCCAGTTCGCTCGGCTGGAGGCTTTTCGCAAGGCTGACGCGATCCTGGCCCACTTCACCGTGGTGCCGTGCGCTCAGGTGAAGCCCGATGGGGAGTAAGCGCGTCCTCCCGCATAGTGACTTGGGCGATACGCCTCCGGAAGTGCAACGCCTTGCTGCCGAGATTTTCAGTCTCATGCAGATGTCTCAAGGCTATTTTTTCGTTAGCGATGGCGAGACGTTCCCGACCGTAGAAGAATTCTTCGAGCGTCTCCGTGGACGTTTGGCTTGGGGACAGCGTGCGTGTCGAGACATGCGCGCATTTCTCAAAAAATACGATGCTCTCGCCCCGCGCACTACCGAAAGGACCGAGAACGATGCCCGCTGACAACCAGACGCCGCAGCCCGCGCCGGGGAAACCGTTCCGTGAAATGGTTAAAGCCATTTGCGCGCACGGGGCGCTGAGTATCTATCAATGCAAGGACCCGTGGTGCGTTGCTGCCGTCGCAGGGGGCGGGTACTGCGTCTATGAGTCGCGATTCCTCGGCTTCGCCAGCGATCTTAGCTCGTTCCGAAAGGACCGCGATGAGTAGCAAAGAGCCCGCGCCGTGCGGATCGGCGGAAGTGCATGACGAGCACTACTTTCCGCCTTCGCCTCGGAAGAGTCACGACGAGCGGCCGTACCGCTATTGCCCCGGCATCGCCGCGCATCAGAGCGCCGAGGCGTGGGAATTAACCGAGCAGCAATCGCTTGCGATCCATGAGGCTCGCGAGCGGAGATTTTCCGTGGAAATGGAGTGCGTCGAAGCCGCCGTGCGCCTTGGCATCGTTGCCCCCGTTGAAGATAACTGCCTGGAATGCGGCGGCTTCCCAAGCGGCGGATGCGTGGATCACAACTGCTCTCGGCATACCGGCAATACGGGACTTGGCCGGTGCGAACTGTGCCCCGCTCCCGAAGGCGGCGCGAGTTGAACGTGTTTGATCGTCGCGCCGCCCTTGTGCGCGAACTCGCCGAGGTCGAAGCGCAAGAGGAAACGATTCTCCGCAACGGCCTCGCGACCGTCGTCGTTCGGTTGCGTAACGGTCTGGGATTATCGCAAGAGCAGCTTGCGTCGAAGTGCGGAATCCTTCGCGCGACGATAGCGAACATCGAAAACGAGAAGCAGAACACGACGCTTGAAGTGCTGTGCCGCATCGCAAGCGCGTTCGGCCTTGCGCCGTGGGAGTTGCTCAAACTCGTCATGGAGGCGAACGCATGAAACTGTCATTATTGTATTTGCCGGATTCTGCGGAGGCTGCGCGCCGTGGCTGACGGCCAAACCGCCGCGCTGATCGCGAAGGCGAAGCGCGATAACGAATACTGTCCCCGCCGAGGCGATCACTCCAACGGTTGCGGCTGCGAACCGACGACGGCATATTTGCTTGCTAAGGCGCTGGAAGCCTCCGAAGCCCGTGTAACAACCTTGCACAAATCGCTTCAAGAAGCAAAGTGCGGCGTGCCAACCGCGCATGATGACTCTTCGCCAGGCATCGCTGCGCCGGTCGCACAGCAGAGCGCGGGGGCGTGCAAGATCGTACCCGACACCAGCGCGGATTGGGGCGTGTCGTGCGCGGTGCACGGCGAGGAATACACACGCGTCGTCTGCGCCGCCCCCGAAACGAAGTCTCTGGACGCCGACCACCCTGGACCGAGCGCGGCGCAAGCCGAACTCGGAGATACCGACACCCGGCCGGACGAGGGTGCAGGGCCATCGGAATCCGTGCGACACGCCGCCCGCCGTGAGTCCAGAGATGCGGGCCTCTCGGCTCCCATTTTATTCGAGGACGACAAGCGCGACTACGATACGCCATGTTACCTTGTGCACGTCGAAGCGCGGTTTCTCTCACGCATTGGCGACGATGTAGATTGGGAAACAGAGCGCGAGTCCATTATCCGTCGTTTGCGCGCCGCTCTCGCCTCTCAGCGTAGCGAGGAGAAGCGGTGAACAATCCCAAGAACGAGAAGGCTTATCGCGAACGAAAGAAACAGGCGGGCCTTTGCACTCGTCATGGATGCCATGAATTGGCTCGCGCTGAGCGAACGACGTGCAACAGTTGCGCGACAAAAGAGCAGGCTTACAGCGCGAAGAGGACGGCAAGAAGGCGTGCCGCGGCCTCCCAGCGCAGCACCGAGGGCGGCGAGCGATGATGAGCCCTTCGCAGCGCAAGCGCGCGCGGGAGCGCGCCTTGCTCGTCAACCATCGTGAGCCGGTGCCAGCCGCCGCGTTTGTGGACTACATCTTGCGGCGATGCTGGGAGCCAGAGATGGTCGCAATCGACGTTATGCACGCCGCAGCCGAATCCGCGATCAAGCACGGCGGCTTGCGGAGCGCGTACGACCCGAAGAATCCGTACGCATGAGCGACCCGCTTTGCACCTGTTCGGGCGGCATCGGCGCGGACGGCAAGTCTTTCCATCGAACATGCGCGCGATGCTTGTCGGGCGGCTACGAATGGCGCCTCGTCCCGAAGTCGCCGCCACCCCGCCCAACGTCAGAGCCGGGAGTCGGCAATTCGCCACTGGCTATGCTCGGCGACGAGCGCCGCGAGGAGCCAGTCAACGCATCATCTTCGTCGCCCGTCCTCGTCCCGATGGATGCCGAGCGGATCGCGGCGCTGCGGCGCGCACATTTTAGATTGGAAACCGACTACAGCGGAGACTCCACGTACAGAGAAGAGACGATGCGGCACGCGGATGTCCTCCGGGCCATCCTCCGTGACGCGGGAGCGGACGAGTGATGAACTCGCCGGTCCCGCCGGACCGCCACAATCGATCTTCGTCGCTGACGCCCGGCGGCTCGCCAATCCCGCAAGACGAGGGAAAGCGCATCATCCGCGTATCGAGCGACCGCGACCGCATCGATGCGCTTCTCAAGCGCGACATCGACGAGGCCCGTGCTGGACTCACGCCACGTCAGCGCGCCGTTGCCGTGAAGCCGCCGCGCTCGCGCCGCTGGCTTGCCACCGCCGCGCTCGGCGTTTCGATGGCGGCGCTTGCGTTTGTCGCGTACCTTCTCGGCGCGGCGTCCGTCCGTTGACTGGCGAAGAACAGCCGCTCACACGGCGTCAAGAGTATCTCGTCGGCGCGTGTCTGCGCCGTGATCCAATGCTACGCGGCACGCTCACGCTCACCGAGCACGGCTATCGCCTCATCTTCGGGAACGGCGGGTGGGAGCGCGTCGACGACGATGACGTTGGGCCGGTACAGGCCGCGCTCGCTTCGCAGGAGTGAACCCTCGCACGACGGAAAGCGCGTCGCATGAAACTCATCGAAGTCGCGCGCGCCTTGAAACTTGCGCTCGATCCCGAATTTCAAGTGATCGAACTCTCGCCTGGCATCCTCTTCCTCGACGAGAATGGTCACGCGAACCGCGAGTTTCTGCACGTACCGCTTCCAACGGTGATGCAATGCGCGATCATGCACGACCACGGTTACACCAAGGTCCGTTGGTTTGAGCGGAACCCAAAAACGCGCATGACGCGTACGCTCGAAGCCTCCGTTTCCGGATTCATCGCCCGGTGGAGTCACGTGCTTCCGGTAAAGGCCGAAAACCTCGTCGTCTCTTGACAAAGGCGCTCGCGCTTTGATAGCATTCTCGAACCGGGTTCGCGAATCGGCCGGTGGCACGGGAGAGTGAGTCACCGGCCGGAAGATCGTCGCCCACACCCGGTAGCCGTAGTTTGTTGAGATTCTCCGGCTACGCGACGGCAAAGACGCTCCCATCGGGGGCGTTTTTGTTTTCCACCGCAGGATACCGGACGGTCGAATGCGTAAAATCGCGCGAGCGGTTTTAGATCGGCCTCCGGAGGGAAAGTTGACGCCAAAGAATGTTCCAGATGCCTCCTAAGACAGCACCCAGCGATTTTACCGAAGTCTATAAGGATCACACGATCCGCGTGGCATCGGGGAAGTACGTCGTGCCGGAGATTTCGCCGTACGAGCGGCATGACGGCATCGAGGACGCGAAAAAGGCAATCCGTAAGCATATCCGGCAGAGAGGCGTCCTCGCGTAGGGGAAAACCCCGACAAGCGTGCAGGCGGCGACTCGGGTGTTACCGTATTGTGGGCCAGGGTACAAATACGGTCCCATGAGGAGTTCTTACGTGACCAAGCCGAAGATCGGGCGCAGCGCGAAAGCGTGCATCGCCGTTGCATCGGCGGTCGCCGGAATCGCGACCGTCTCCGTGGTGGAAATGCCGGTGATTTCCGCTGTCATCGGTGCGAGCGTGATCGCCGCCGTCGCGTACGGGCTCGGCGAATTGGCCGTCCGCGCCTGGATCAACGCCGTCGTTCGATAGTCTCCGCAGGTCGCGCTCGGTTGCGGCACGTAAACGGCGCTCATGCTGCCGAATTGCCGCGACCGTCGCGGGTTCTTCCGCCAATCGTTCGCGAACTACGACGCAGCATGGGATCACATCGTCTCGACGGACGAGTGCCGTGGCACCCCGTATCGCTGCACCGACAACCCGACGCACTATCACGTGCGCCGCGGTCGTGACGTTCCTGGCGCTGCTCCGGCCATCGGCTCCAAGAATCGTTCGCAGGACTAGGCAAGCGCCGCGCTAATTCATTCAAGGTAGCACCATTTCACCGGGCGCGCGGGTCGCGCTGTGTTGGAGATGATGACATGAGCGCCTGGATAAGCCATCTCCAATCCATCGGAAACTCCGTGGGAATCTTCACGGGCCTGTGGTTCCTCGTTCTCTCCGTGACGTATTTTCCGGCGCGGCAGCGGTACAAGGCCGCGCACCAGCACGAGATCGAGCAACTCGCGCACCAAAAAGCGGCTTTGGTCGAAGAGGTCGAGGAACTCACGACGCGCCGGATCAAAGCCCGGCTCGACGAGGCCAAGATCGAGCGGCTCTGGATGATCCTTCGGCTGGAGCAACTCGAACACGCGCTTACGGCCGCGGGCTTGGCGATTCCGCCGCCTCCCACCGCGCGGCCAGCATCGCTGAATCTCGACGAGGACTAGGCCAGCCGCTCGAACTCGAACGTCGTGCTGTGCTGGGTTCCCTCGGGGGTGTCGGTCAATTTCGTCGTGCGCGTGATGGCGTAGCGCGCGCCGCACGCGCACGAACCGGCGTGCCGCTGCGTCGGGTGGCGCAGATCGGCGAGAATCTGCATCGATGCGACATGCGGGTGGCACGGCGGAAAGACGGCCATCTGCATCCGGCCTGGATCGACTTCCTCGGGTGGCCGAAGCCGCTCGATCTCCGCAAGCAGCGCGCCGGTATCGACGGAAAGCGCGCGCTGCACGTCGTACGCAACGCCCAGGGCCATCACCCAAATGTCGGGCTGCTCCATCCAATCGGGATACTCGATATAGGCCCATGCCCGGCAGCCGGTCGCGGCGTCCATCCACGCGTCGGGAATCGCGAGATACTCGGCCACGGCGCGCGCGATCACGATTACCCTGTCCTCTTGCGGCGCGCGCTGTGCCGCGTCGGCGAGCCGCGCAACGGCCGCGGCGTAGCGGGCCTCTCGGACCTCCTGGTGCACGTCATCGACCTTCGCGCCACCCATCGCACGCGGGGGGATGTTCCAAAGCGCGGCGACGCCGGGGTCGCTTCTGGGATGGAGGGCGCACTCGCGCGCGATGTAGTGGGCGACGATCATCGATGGTCCTTTCGGGCGCAGGACGCCGCGGAAATGCGGCAAAGGAAAGAATAACGCGCGCGCGCTATAAAGGCAACCCTCCATGACGACAACCCGTATTCCTGGCTTCGACGGCCGGTATCTCAAGCCAGACGAACCAACCCCGCCAGAGCCCGATCTCGACCCGGAGAAGCGATCCTTCGCGCTCTACGTCGACGGTCGGCTCGTAAAGCACGGACTGGTAAAAGTCACGCCGGACGGCGCTAACGTGATCGTGGCCTTTGCGACCACGCGCGACGCGATCAACGGTCTCGTCGACGATCCGGAGATGCAATTTTCGTTCGGCGGCTTCCGCACCGGCGATACGGTGATCGTGCACGAGCCGCGCTACCCGGACCTCGGAACGGCGGAAATCAAAGGTTTCATTCCAGCGGCGCGCGAGGGCGGCAAGGCGCTCGTGACCGTCCGCTGCATCACCAACCTCTTCTCGTTCGCGCGCGGTCGCTATCTCGGGCGCGCGGGCGAGATCGTCGACGTCGACTTCGACTCGATCAAACACCGTAACGAGCACCCGTGAAAGGCTTCCCTTGAAAACCGACGATCTGGAACCGAGCCAGCATCCCCCGCTGACCGAAGAATCGTACCGCGCGATGAAAGCGGAACTCGTCTGCGTTAGCGTCATCACGACGAACGCTCAATACAACTTCCAAACGCTTCCGGAGGAAGCCGAACGAGCGATTGCCGTTTGGACGACGCCAGAAAGCGAAGATTGGAAGGCTCCGGACTTTATCAAATTCCCGTCCGCCGGGCTGGAAGATGAGTTCATCGGCGAGTGGGTGTTCTCGCGCCGCGCGGTCATCGCGATCCGGCGGTATTCCAAAGACGAACTCGCCGCGGTTCGCAAGAAATTGGGCGGTCCGGCGGCCAAGAAATGATCGTCACGTGCGCGTGGCTGTTTTTCGGCGTGCTGCTCTTCGTATGGGGGGCGGCGCGCTGGCGGGTTCTCGACGTCGAGCATCGGAGCGACCGCAACTACGATCCAGACTTCGTGCTGCCGTACGTCGGCGTCGCCGTCGCCGTTGCCCTCGGGGTGACGCTGTTGGCGCTGGCGATTTCATCGCTGCGCTCTACTTGCAATTAAACCGCGCGCGCTTTATACTCATGGCATGGAAACCTCTCTCGTAGACGAGGCCATCGAGCCGCCGTCCGTCACCGACACCCAACTTGCGCGCTTGCGCCCCGAGCGCAACACGCCCGAGTACCATTACGACGCGGCGGCGGCACGCGCGTTCGCACCCGGCGAGCCCGCTGACCATCACGCGATGCTTTCCGAAGCCATCGCCTATCTCACGCCCGACGGCAACAGCGTTCTCAATCTTCAGAAGGTCGCCGCGGCGCGTATGATCGTCGAACAATATCGCAATTCGGAGCACGCGAAACGTGGATAGCGACACGAAGCCGAAGGCGGGCGACATCGTTCGCTATCGCTGGAAAGGCTTGTTCGGGAACGAGTTCGAGGCAACCGTTATGGTGTGCGCCGTCGACGGGCTGTAGGATGACCGCCCGCAAGCCCGAGCCCGTCCTCTTCCCCTTCGAGGTCCAGCGCACGCGCACGTGTTCGGCGATCTTCATCGGCAGAGAGGATAACCCGATGGAAGTCATGTCCGAAGAGCGCGATTCGGAAGCGTTCCAGGTGATCGTTATCGGCTACGAAGATGGCGAACGGATCGAACGCACGTGTTCGCGCGACGAAATGATTCGGCTACGCGCTATGATCGACGCGGCGCTCGGTCCTTCTATCATGGATGCAATCGTTGGGAGTAAAACGTGATGGCCGGTAGGCGCGACCCTAGCAAATACGAAGCCGACGTCGAGCGCATCGCTTCGTATGCGGCCGTTTCTGGTGGCTGGATCGAACCTGACGGCACTTTTCACCCGTGCGACTATGGCTTTCACGATAGCGTCGCGCGCAAGATCGCTACGGAGCGTGGAATTGCGAACCGACTCGACATGACCGACGTCGGGTGGATTCGCGTGCTGTTCTCGACGCGTGGAACGAATGCAAACTTGCCGCTTCCTGTCTATCGTCACGACGACGAAGGAACGCAAGCCCAACTCGATATGCTGCACGAACTTAGCATGCGGTTCCGCGAGATCGGCGCCGACGTGCGTTATCTCGAAGAGTCAATCCAGCGATTTCACGTACGATGAACCTATCTGCCCGCTTACGCGTTCCACCCGGCGACGAATCGCCGTCGCTCTTTGACGCGATCCCACCATCAATCGTCGACGACGAAAAAGGCGGAACGCTCGTCGAGCGGTTTGCGCGATTCCACAGGGCTAACCCGCACGTTTACCGAGAACTTCTGCGGCTATCGCGGATGATGCTCGCGCGCGGGCGCAAAGTCGGCATCGCGACGCTCTATGAAGTCTTGCGCTGGAACTACGTGCTGCATACCGATGACGAATCCGGATTCAAGTTGAATCAGGATTATCGCTCGATGTACGCCCGGCTCATCATGGAATCCGATCCCGAATTGAAGGACTTTTTCGAGATTCGGAAACTTCGAGCACGCGGAACGACGGAGGCCCATGTCGCGGCGCTGGCGCCGAAGGACGCGACCGGCGCAGGTTAGCCGCCCCGTCCCAAGAATCCCCGAACGGTGCACCTCTTCGCCGTCGGGAGCCGCGCATGGGCGACGAACGCGTAACCTTTCAGCCCCCGGCGCTCGTCCGAACGCCTCCGGGGCTTGGTCGCGTCGCGCTCGCGAAAGCGCGCGACATCGCCCGGAACCTTACCAGCGTCAGCGGCGGACGCACGAATCGGATCGATCCGCGTAAAGGCCAAAGCAACGGACTCAAGTCCTGGTTCGACCCGACGCTGCTCGGCGAAGGACGTCCGCTGGCTCAGGGCGGTCCGGTCCAGCACAACATCATCTATCAACTCGCGAACCGCGATGACATCGTATTCTCGATCCGGCGCACGCTTCGGAACGCCATCGGCGAAGAGGAATGGAAAATCGTTCCGGACCTCGACAAGATCAAAGCCGATCTGACCCGCTGGAAGAACGTCGTCGAGGTGAATCTCGCGCTCCCGGGCCTCGATCTCATATTCGCGCCGCAAGCGATCAAAGCGGGTTTCTTTGTCAAGGCGTCCGGCGCGCTGCACGATCTCTTGCGCGACGTCACCGAATCGAACGAAACGGTGCATACGTCCGCGCGCGTGCGTGACTTTTTCGACAACTGCTTGAAGTATCACCAAGCGATTGCGGAGTCGCACATTTCGATGGTGCAAGCCGCGTTCGATACGCCGAACCCATCGGCCGAATCGTCATTCCGCGCGCTGCTCAATCAACTCGTCGACGATCTCGTGCTTTACGACGCGTTCGCGCTCGTGAAGAACCCGACCGACACGAATCGGCTCGGCGAAATGTATACGATCCCGGGCCAGAACATCCGCGTCTATCGCTCGAAAGACCTCTCGACGCCGCAGCCGCCGCACATCGCGTATGATTGGTTCGAGGACGAGCGGATCAAGGCCGTTTACAACAACTACGAACTCGTCTATGGCGTCGCCAACATGCAGCGCAACGGTTACGGCAAGCCGCCGCTCGAAACCGTGTTAGAGCAGATGGTCGGCGGCCTTTACGGCGATTCGTACATCATCGAGCAATTCACCAACTCGAACATGCCCGGCGGTGTATTCGATCTCGGCCCGAACGTCGATCAAGGCGAGCGCGACGCCGTCGACCGCGCGTGGTCGAACCGCGTCAACAAAGGGCTCCGGCGCATCGTGTTTGTGTCAAACCCCGAAGGCGTCAAAGGCTTCATTCCGATCCCGCAGACCTCGAACAAAGACCAGGACATCCTCGGCCTCTTGAAGTTCTGGGCGGCTCGCAAGTGCGCGGTGCTCGGGCTCTCGCTTAACGACATCGGCTTCACCGAGGACCTCCATCGCACGACGGCCGAGACACAGGCGAAATTGACCCAGGCGCGCGGCATTCGCTCGATGGCATCGCTCATCGAGGGCTATCTCAACGGAGAGGTCGTCAAGGGCTGGCTGTGGTGCCGGAACAATCCGGACGACGAGCGCGATCTGACCGGCGCCGCGTTCCCGGTATTCCCGTTTCGCGACGTCAAATTCGAGTTCGTCAAAGATGACGACGGCGCGCAAGAGGACCAAGCCGACCATGATTCCTCGATGGTTGAGGCTGGAATCATGTCGATCAACGAGGTTCGGCGCGAACGCGGCCTTCCGCCGGTCGAAGGCGGCGACGAGATGGTCCGCTTCGGCGGCTCGTCCCCGATCCGCATCTCGACGCTGCCGGACATCCCTGGACCGCAAGCCGAAGGCGGCCAACCCGGCGGCGGCGATCCGAATACTCCCGGCGGCCAGCCCGACGGCGCGCAGCCGCCACCCGGCGGCGATCCGAACGCGCAACCCCAGGCGCAACCGGCACCGCAGGACAACGCGGAGGCCGCGCGCAAATCCGTCCTTGCGCTCGGAGAAAGTATCGCTAAGGCGATCACCGGCGACGGTCTCAAGACGCTCGGAGAGGTTCTGGAATAATGGCGAACACCTACGCGATCAACATCGTCCCGAACGGCGCGTCCGAGACGTCGACCGTGCCGCTCGTGAAGAAAAACGGCACCGCCGTCGTTGGCGTTCAAGAAATCCGCTTCGCCGCGAAGAAATTGCAGGGCCCGCTGCTCGACGTCGGTCCGCTCACCGAAGCGGCCGCTCCCGCCGGTGCGTACGCTGGCTTCGCGAGTCTGGAATTCGAGGTCGCCGACGCGAATCAAGCGGCGATCACGGACAACATCTCACAACTTTCGAAAATTCCCGGCGGCGGCCCCGGCCTCGGCGTAACCGCCAGCGCGACGCGCACGCCTGTCCGCACGGAACGCGCGCATCCCGGCGACACCATCGAATTCGTCGATCCGGCCGCCGGTACGGTGGTGATGACGTTCGTCGTTCCGGGCGGCGCGGGCAGCGCGACGTACAACACGCAAGACTCGGGCATCACGCAGCCTTAACCGATGCCGCTTCCGCGATCCGGCCTCGTGGCCGCGACCCGCGAAGCCGAATGGAACGTCGCCGCCGCGGCTCTTACCAAGGGCGCGGCGGTGCGCGTCATCATGGGGACACTCCTCGACCATTGGGGCTCGCCAACGCTTCGCAAGGCCGATAACGACGGCGGCACAGGCCCGGGTATGCACGGCATCCCGGAGATCGGCCGTGCTGAGGAGGCGTTCTACTCCGCGCTTACGACGGGCCAAAAAGAGGCATATAAGGCGCTCGAACAACTCGTGACGATGCTCTACGAGCGCGGAATGTCCTGGGAAGGCATCGATCCGTGGCAACTCGACGAGCCGCTCGAACGATGGAAGATGCGCGCCATAGCCGCGCTCGCCGCGCAGCCGATGCAAGCCTATCTGCTCGGCCAGATGTTCGCGACCGAGGCCGCGCAAGCAACGGTACACCGGCCGCTCATGCCAGACGACCGGCGCGCGATCCAGACGCTTGAGCACTACACCTTCAACGAGATCGATTCATCGTTCGACGATCTGAAGGGCGAACTACGGAACCAACTCATCGGCGGCATTTCGACCGGGCTTGGGCCGAAGGAAGTCGCGCGCGCGATGGCTTCGATCCTGGACGATCACAAAACGAATTGGGAGATGATCGCGATAACCGAGACGGCGCGCGCCGAATCGCAAGGTCGCCTCCAGGAATTGCTCGACCAGGGCTACACGCACGTCATCGGATCGAGCGCGCACGATCCTCGCGTTTGCGATTGGTGCCGCGACAATATCAACGACAAAGTCGTCAAGATCGCCGACATCATCGGCAAATCAAACTACGGCCGAAAAGCCGATGCACGGCTTCCGGTGATCCCCGGACATCCCCGATGTGTTGTAGCCGGTCAGCGCGTGTCAACCGCGCGCGGTCTCGTCCCCATCGAGGATGTCCGCGTCGGCGACATGGTTTTGACGCATCGCGGTCGGTTTCGCGCTGTTGTCGCGACGGCGTCCCGGTTTTTCTCGGGCACGATCCACGACGTGGGCGGCCTTCGGGTAACGGGCGAGCACCCCATTCTTACGGTTAACGGTTTCCGTACGGCGGCGCTGCTCGGCGAGCGCGTGGATGTCCTCGGCATAGATCGGAAATCGGCGCAGCATGTACGTTTGAGCCGAGATTCGCACGATGCCCCAGCCGAGCGCAGCGAGAACCGCTTCTTTCGCCGCATCCTGAGCGCGTTTCTTCGGCGTAGCGTGCCAGCCGCCACCGTCGATCTCGACCGCAAGCATCGCGTCGGTCAGAGCCAAATCGATATTAAACTTGTCGACGGCGAATTGGGGTTCGGCGCGCTCGCCGAGCACAGCGAGTTCGTCGAACATGCGTCGTTCGTGGGTGCTCATCTTCGCCGCGAATTGGACTCCGCGCGCTCGCGCGCATTGCGTTTCATGGGTCTGCCGGGAGCCGCGAACGGTATTGTGAGCCGCGCTCGTTTGACGCTTACGCGCAGCCTCGTCCATGCTCGACCATTTCAATTTCTCGGCGGCGGATCGACCGCGCGCTACCAAACCGAGACGGGCGAAATGACCGTATATGCACGTTCGGGAGCGACCGATCCGCTTCGCGATAACGTTTACGGATTCGCCGCCCTCGTGCGCGCAGAAAAGATCACGAATTTCTTCGTCCGGAATCGGCGTCCAGCCATTCTTCCCCGCTCGGTTCATGTTGCGCCAACACAATACGAAGGCATCGTCTATGACTTGCAGGTGCGCGAGGATGAAACCTTTGTGGTAGAAGGCGTCGCCGTCCACAACTGCCGCTGCTTGTGGCTTCCGTATGACGAGGACTAGAGCATGATCGTCGCTTTCGGCGCGCGCGTAGTCACGACGCGCGGGATCATTCCGGTCGAGGAAGCGATGGTCAACGACGAGGTTCTAACGTCGTGCTCGCGCTTCCGGCGCGTGCTCGCGGTGCCGACCGGGTGGCACGACGGCGAGGCGCACTACCTCGACGGCCTCATCGTCACTCCTCGCGCACGCCTCATCGGCGGCTTTCCACGTCGTAGCCTTTCGCCGAATCAGATCGCGCAGATGGACACCGTCTTGGGCGTCAAGCAAGATGAGTGGGACGATGCGCTCAGGCGATCCGAAGCACGGCGGCGGCGCGGCGGTGGCGCGCGCGCGTTCGCGATCAACGTCGCTCAGGGCGCAATCGTCATGGGGATCATGCCCGCCGCGCACATGGCCGAAATCTTCTTCGCCGCGCGCGCCGACTCGTCGATCCCGTTGGCCGATCTCCGGACGGTCGACTACCGCGGTCCGACCGCGTCGGTTCTCTTACGCGACCCGGACGGCACCGAGAGCGCCGTCTACGAGCGATTCGTCGTACAACAAGCGGTGGCGCAGGCCGCGAGCACACCGGCCAGCGAATAACGGCCACAGAGGTGCAGCGATGAAGATTCTGTTCCAGCCCTTCTACGTCGGCGAGCAGAAGCCGGTCAACGTGATTGTGCACGCGTCCGACTGGCATTCCGTCACCTCCGCGACGTGCGTGATCCAGCAGATCGACGTCACGCCGCCGGATACTTCCCCGCCCACGCCGCTCCCGCCGCCGTTCTTGACCTTCACGTGCTCGGTCGAAAACACGCACCGTCACGGGCATTCGCTGCTCGCGAGCCCCGCGCTCGTGAACTTCACGATACCGGGCCGATTCCTCGCACTCTGGAAGATCGTATGGGACGACGGGCAGGTTGACGAATCGGTCGTCGGTAACATCACCGTCCTACCCGTTCCCGGATAG
>Ga0116231_10008063_pt1 | contig 18749 bp, 22 predicted proteins | sample S1TSphgellanicum_2_FD_89695 | JGI IMG/M metagenome (GOLD analysis project Ga0116231, IMG submission 89695) | Host-associated microbial communities from peat moss isolated from Minnesota, USA - S1T2_Fd - Sphagnum magellanicum MG | ecosystem: Host-associated > Plants > Peat moss > Unclassified...
GTTTTTTTTGTTAATGCAGTTTCCCCCGTTTTTTCCGCCCCTCCCCCCCCCCCCCCCTCCCCCCCGCCCCTGTGGTGGGTGTGCTGGCTTTGCAGTTTGTGGATCTGATTGGATCAATAGAGTCCAGCATTGATGTGTTTCCATTTTTTGAGCTCCTGGCTTGATGGCATTTTTCATTGGGATGGGGCCTCACAGGCCCATTCCAACAACAGGAGGAGATATCCAAGAATGAGGATTTGAAGCGGCTACAAGAGTCAAATGATCTTCGCCGGGCTGTTCTTCCTGTTCGATTGATGGACCGGGTAAGCAATGTGCTTTGCTCTTGCTATGAAAATGGGGGATGACCTAATAAGAACAAAAACCCCTTTCAAGAGATGAAAGCCAATTGGTGCTGAGATTCTTTTTGCTGGAATTGCTGGGGGCTTGGTGGGAATGGGGTGGGGGAAAGAGAAGATCAAGGAGATTGAAGCAGAGACAGAGTTGGAGATAAGCAAATCTCAGTCTGCATCTGCAGCCAGGCAGAAGGTGGCATTGGAGCTTGCACAGCAATTACGACATCTTAAGCTTACCAGCAGCAAATCCAACCAACGAGGTGATTCCCATTTTCTTCGTGAGACTCGCACAAATTGGGAGGTTATGAGTAATCAATCTGCCTATGATCATGCTCATTTCAGTCTTCTTTTGTCCTTATCTCGTTTCTCTCTCTCTCTCTGTGTTTCTCTCTGTGTCTCTTTCTCTCAGGCTGCTGTGCAACAACAAACAGGTAATTGGTGTCCATAAAACTAAATCAAGGAGTTTTGTTGCACAAATTTAACTCAAAGACAAAGTGGGGTGAAGCAAATGTCAGGCTGGTTGGGTGGTACAGGACTAGAGGAATGGAGGAAGAGAATGCTTGATGGTGTGGAAAAGCAAGAGCATACCAAACCAAAGGAGGAACAAGCGAATGGTGCGTACCTTTAGGGGAATTTAGACAGCCCATTTCTGTTGGCCAGCACGCTTTTAGCATCTATAAATGTTCTGACAGCCACTGAGATGTTGGCAGCATAGCCATGTAGCAGTTGTGGGTTCTTCTTTCTGGAGGAAGCTTTGTGGGCATTGAATGAGGTTCTATTGGGGGATGGCCCTTGAGTAGGGCACACTAAGTCAGGCTTTTTTGCAGTTTACACTTCTGCTACATCTCCTTGAATTCCTGGCTTATGTTAATGATGGACAAATGCTTTTTCAATCATCACCCATTTGGGTTTTGCAGAGTGCTGCGTGTTAGTTGTAGCTGGAACCTATTTAAGTGCTTGAACTGGCATGTCAGAATTGCATCAAATGTTGTAAAACTAGAAGTTTTGTTTCTTCTTAACCAAAAGCTTGAGTTGCACTCACAATCCTTGAGCCTGCCTGTTGGAAAGATGAATGATTGACAATTTTAATGACAGGCCCATGTCCTTGTTTAGTATGCTCTTGTGTTGTGAGGATGTGCTGTGATTGGCTTAGTTTCTGGCAGTTGCAGTATCAACTATCATTGAATTTTGATGGCTCTTGAGTTAGCAGCACATATTCTACACACTCTGTATCTCCTCATTGTGTTATGAGTAGCCAATCTACCCAGTAGCTTGTACTCTCATGCTGAACCAGATTTGCCCATATCCAAGACTTGCCCCATGATCATCACAAGCTGAAATGTTATGCATTTAACTTTCTGAGTTACTTGTTTGTGAAGCTATTCAGGGTGAAGGATTCTGAGGCAATGATGGGATATGCCCTGGCAATGTATTGTTATTTGTGTGCTGTTGACTGCGGTGGATACATGATAGCATCCCAGGAAAAACAGTGCCTGAAGCATGTCATGCAAAGGCACACAGAGATTACGATGGTGTGGCAGTTCGGTGGGGTCTGACACATCATGTGGAAAGTGCAGCTGATTGCTGTCAAGCCTGTCTTGACCAAGCCCGTGATGCAAATCAAGATGAGCGGAAATGCAATATTTGGTTATATTGCCCAGAGGAAGCTGGTTGCTTTTCTCCTGACAAGTTCAAGCATGAACATAGAGAGTGTTGGCTGAAGCAGGTTAGTCCTTTTAAGTGAATACATTGCAAACACCATGGGCAATTTCTGTGATTGATCCAGAGGATCCAAAGATTACCTGATCTTATCAGAAAGGAATTGGCGGGCTGTGCATGTACTTTTACTGCAATATTGTTAGAAATAGTGTTGTCTGCTTTAAGCTTTCTGATTGCAGGAAGTGGGCCACCTGTGTTCAAGGTTCAGTACCTACTTCACCTTTGGTTCACAGAGGTCTCTTGATTCTTTCTTGAAAATTCAAGTTGTGCTGTGCCACAAGAGGCTTAATTTCTGGAATGCAAGTAGAGAACATTTGTGAATTATATCTCGTGAATCATCCTAAGTGAATTGTTTGCCTTTTGGTATAGGCTGAGCAACCACAGCTTAACTTCAAGGGCACCTATGATGAAGAATTTCAGCAGCAACATCCAACTGCACCCCTGGTGGTCCCCTGGGTTTCAGGTGTACCAAGTGCATAAGTTTTGCATGAAGAGACTGCAGCTTGCCTTTCTTGACTTTCCAGCACTCCTCCTCACTGGCAATGTCTGAGCTTCCAGATGTCCATATTGGATTTGTGACTGTGCATCCCGAGTTTTGCCCGCACCAAGATTGTGGGTTTTCAGAACTCTTTTCACTCTTGAAAGGTTGAACTGGAAAGTAGTATGTCAATTGTCCATCCAGCCCCTTCACTAGCTTGTTGCCCTCATCTTTGGTTGAGCTTTTAGACTAGTGGAGACTTACAACTTGACTTGAAGCTTTTAGGGCTTGAGCATTTTGTCAGTTGGCAAGAGTCTTTTGCAAATCCATTATATCTTTGTAGATCTTCATTTGATAATAATCTGAAATTCACTGATTCATGTAGTCTCGATTTCCTGCATGTGGCAAACCTGATATTAATTTTGGCAGCTACCCCATGCCCAAAAAATATAATTGAGGTCTATACTAGTATTGTCCAGTTCCATGTTCTGGACCAGGCTTGTCCAGTTCCACGTTCTGGTCTTTTCTGAAAGCCTGAAATAAGAAGTTTAGGAATGTGAAGTTGGGTATTTTTGTGAGTGATCTCTGAGAAGTCCATATGGCTTAAGCGCATTCTCAATTTGTTGTTTGTTTACAAGAACATCAAAATTGTCTGCTTCAAAAGAGCTTTGTGTCCTTTGTAAACCATGAAAGCGTATTCTGCTGCAAACTGCCTATGAACTCAAATGCCATAATTCCTTCCTACTAACATCAAGCACACGCCCGACTTCTTACATGAAAATGGTCTTATGAAATTTCAGACTATCTGCAAATAACAGTTTTCAGGCTGGAATGAAATGAACATGTGTTTTCAAACTATTAAAAAGAATTTTTTAACAACAGGTGTAAAGGTTGAGCACTAAACCGTAGCAACAAATTCAATAAATTCAATGCAACATTGGGTTATGTACTATTGCAGCCCAACATGGAAATATTTCATCAATCCTTTTGAATCTACTTGAATTATGATAAATGATTATTCCCCAAGGAACATGAATATTTCTCAATTTTTTTAATGTATTTTCACCAACAACCAATTTGAATTTTTGAAAGGCTGCGCAATGGATGAATAGTTGAAAAGCTTCACCACACTTCCTTTAAGGATGCATCCATGGAAGATTGTGGTGCCTTTTTAGAAGGTTAGACAATGGATGGATGTGTCATCTCATTTTTTAAAAATTCATCCAATTTATTACCTTTCTCCCCAATTTTGTTCTTCATTGTGCAACAACCTCTCTCAAAAGTTTTAAAACATTTCACACAAAATTGATTGTTGGTGAAGATTACAAACAATCAAAATGATATCCAGCTTTTCCCAAGTAGGAGATGCTTTCCCAAATGCCATGTCCACCGAATTGAACAACCATTGGATGTGTTGCCCACTATGAAATAGTTGGAAAACACTTGAGCCAACTATTTGCAACCCAATTCCTTAATTGAAAAATCAAGTTGACTCAACCCTTCCTTGATTGAACAAAGTGTTCCTCAAACATTCCTTGATCAAGCATCACAACCAACTTCTCCACCAATTGTTGTGCCTATGGTTTTTGATATACCAATCATGGGAGCACGTATATATAGACTTCACATGTAAGTGTAAGTGTATATTCTCATTTACATCCATTCAAATGTAAGTGTTATAGTTTTAAAAGTGCAAAGTGTAAAACACAAAATAACACATACACTTGTACAATTTGAATATTTACACACAATGTAAACCTTAAACTCAAAACTCGGTTTGTTTATGCAAAGTCAATAAAGTTTCTACGAGTTAGGATTTCTAAGTGCAAAAGGTTTTGGTGTTTACATTAAAAACATGTGGATGAAGAGACATGCATCCTTCTCAATATGGGATCATATGGAGAGGTAGGGAGACAAGAAATACTTCTTTATTCAAGAAATTGAAGTTGTTTTGTTCATTGGACATACATGGGCTTAAAGCTTCCAAGTTCAAATTCCCTTTTACCCATTTGCCATAGCGAATTTTTGTCCAATATTTGGAAAGAGAACACACAAAAGGAAAATGATATATGCATTTGTGCAAAAAGGATTTGTGATATGTCTCTCCCATGAAAAAATAAGGTTTATAACAAAATGGGGATATTGCACCTCTGCTTGTCATAGAAGATTGTCATACGGTTTTTAAAAAAATGAAGTGGCTATTTGACTTTACACTATCCTTGGAGATTATGATTATTAAAAAAAGAAGGGTATTGGACCTTCCACTTATTATTGATAATTATGTTGTTTTAAACAAGATAAGACCATGATGAAAGCACATGCAAAATGACAAGGGGTGGAGTTCACTTGAAACATGGTGTTAATGCAGCTTATAATAATCCTAGGAGTTGCAAGATGACAATTACACCATCACCACCTAAATGAAAGAGAAGAAGCTTGTAACAATGCTAGGGAGTTGCAAGATGACCATGACACCATCACCACCACCTAAATGAAGAGAAGCAACATGAGAGAAATCACCTTAAACCCTAAATATTGCAGATTCCTAGATTTTCAACTTCTCCATTTGTCTTGTACCCAGATCTGGCTAAATCCTTGTTGCTGATTGCCACTTTTGGTGCAACTAATAGAAAATTGGAAAGAGGAAAAAAAAACACGGGATCAACCACTGTGTCAAACTTCTTTATTTAATAAGGAAAGCATATCAGTCATACTTAAAGCATATTTATCATAGCTCATGTATTCGAAAGAACAATTTCTTCTTCTTGGGCTTCATTGCAAAGTATGTGTACATTTGCAATGGAGCCTAAGCTGGAAATCTTAATTGATTTCCTGCCAATCAGGGTGAAGGACCTCAGTCCCTTTGCTGAAATATCAATATCTGCACCAAAATAAACACAAACCCAACAAAAAGCACACAAGAGCTCCATGCAACAAGCAATTCTTGAAATGGATGGATCAGCTGACTAACCCTAGCAGCAATTCAACCCAAATTTGTCATGTGTCATGCTGTATCTGCTAATTGGAAGTTGAGAAAGATTCAGCCAGACACTGCATTGACATGCCTGCTTCGGGACACTCTGCAAGAGTATTCCATACTCCACCAACACACAAACGAAACAGGAGCCATATTATGTGAACATCTATGAACACTGACCACAGAGCATTGACCATGCTGCTGTAGCATGAATGGCACAGGTACAAAACACACTGTACAATCAACTCCATGCAGAAATGGGGTGACAGCTTATTCTGCAACCACAGCATGTTTTTGCACTTTTGTACACTAGTGAAGTGTGAGATAATACTGCCTGTCAACACCTACAATAAAAATACTAGAGCATCTGTCATGCATCTAACCACCTATGAATTGCTGTGGTTTTGGGCCGTTGATAGGGCTTGTAATGCCCACATGGAATAATCCTACAGTCCTGAAGTTGTAGACTATCTAACCAACAAGCACATGCCACTTTCTCTATGTGAACTTGACCGCCCCATTACTCTGTGATTATTGCACTGTCAATTTGAGAACCACCATTTCCAGACCGAGCCACATAATAATATCCTCATGGTGCCAGACTGATCTACAATCAGTTTAAGTCCATGATATCCCCACCACCTACTGTATCACTCTCATGGCGCACAGCACTGTACTTCTCAGCAAGTGACCCTGACTTCACTACATGGTTCATGAATGCCTTAAATCGCACAGAGGGCTCACCACTGTGAAACAATGTGACAGTTGTGTCAGTATCATCAAATCAAAGGTAAACTACTAAACAACTGCTGGCAAGAAAATCTTGTAGGCAGTAAGAAAAAAATCCAAAATGTCAAGAACACATACTTGATCCGGTTCAGAGAGTCAATTGCACGGAGAGCACTTCGAATCATGTCTTCATTGCGATCTACCTCTTGCTTCACAGCATCTGGCTTTGTCTTGTTTGTCACAGTTTTCTCCAGAGGGTCCACCAAACGATCCATAACTGCAAAAGTAGAGATACATTTTTTAAAAAATTAGTAAATCATATCCCTTTAATGCCTAAAAATGCAATCAAGAGATGATTGGTGGTAATGGCATACCGGCTAAAACTGCTGCACCACACTTGTTTGCCAGCTTGGATAAGATGAGGTGACATGGCATTTTCACATCATAGTGATCTGCATGCCACAGAAAAATTTAGCATGAGACTAAAACACAAGGCATGCAAACAGCCCCAACACGCAAGATGCTCTCCAAAACACTGATTTGTTGAGGAACATACCTGATAGACCAGACAGGAGAAATGGAGTGATGAAGTAGGAGGGGTCAATCTGGTCTAGGCAACCATCCAGAAGTGTGTCCATGCACTCAAAGGCCCCTTTTCTCAGTTCCAATCCATCATCCACGATGTGCTTAAATGGTCCTAAGTCAACTGTCCTTATTAGCTCTTTCTGCACCATCCAGCAGACAACCCTTTCAGATGCTATTGTTCAGAAGCCTTAAGAACCTGTAAGACTGACTGTTTATAACTCCAAATTTGGCTCAATCTGGAATGCCGATGCACACAAACCATGTTAATACCAGGATATTCTGCATGAGAACACTCGTGAAAAATGTCAATGCCTAAGCCAGGAAACCTAGAATGGGAGCAAAGAAATTTCTGAGAGAGAAGTAGATGTGGCTGCATTTATAAATCTAGGGTTCATAGGGTTTGTATGGAACTTCTAAGCTGCATAAAGGAAAGAATGGCAAGCACTAAACTTTGCTTCAAACTTATTAGAAGCATAGAAAGAACTATGAAGACTTCCAATTCTCAGAAACTAGTCTTTGCATAAGTGAATTCAAGAGAGTTGAATCTCATTGCAGAACAAAGTAACATAAAGCTTCTTGCAGACAAACAAAAAACTATTACCACATTTGTTCATGTAGTTAATAACAAAAGAACACTGGAATCTATTGCAGTGTTTGGAATCAACACAAGAGAAAGGAACTGAAGAGGTTGTGCAACTGAGGCTAAGGAGGATTGATCTTCAACTTCACAAAGCCAAGGACTCCAATTTCCATTCACTCAGGATTCTGTGCACACCCCTAGCATCTCTCATTGCTTGGCAACAAACTCATGAAGACCTCTATCAATAGCTTCTTGAAGAGACCAACCATTCAAAAACACCTTTTCATCATACCTGTAAGCAAAAAGATAAATCATGCCACATAAGAGAACTGTCTAGGTTGGCTGAAAGTACATGACCAAAGTGATGCTTGATGAAACTTTGGAAATTGAAACAAGCACAATTACTACTCAAAGTTTTCTGGGATTCCAAAAGGCCCAATCCCTTTGCAACATCTGTACAATCAGAGAAATTTTCAACCTAAAAATTTTATATCTGTCCAAGCTACTAGGGGTGGAGAATTGAAGGAACAGAGGTTTGGAATATAAGAGACCTATCTTATGCATGTGAGAGGAAAAAGCAAAGACTGAACTAGTGAGATGTCTACAGAAAAAGTGAGATACAGTGGGATTTGCACATAGGACACTTAATAAACGGATTTAAGACATTGATCGGTTGTAAAGTGTGGCCAATTTCAATACATAACTTATGAGGAAGCTCATTTAATGTGAGGAGCATGCAAAGACCTGTAGAACCACTGCGAATCTCATCTGTATGCTGTACATACAATGAACAAAGCTCAGACTTGTTGGAATGTAGAGCCACTGTACCTTCACAACTGTCTGGTCATATAATAGAGGGAGCAAAGTAGGAAGCAAGTCCTTCACAAGCCCAGGCTTGTTGTGTGCAGCTGTGCTCAAAGCTGACACAGCTGCCCTCCTCACATGCTGCACCAGTCCAATCACAATTTCAAGTCTCAACTCTATTGCTCAGATAAACATGGATCTTCAGAATGAATAAAGATACCATTGTTTTTCATTCAAAATGCCAAGCTCTGAGTTCATATGACCTGTCAATAGAGCTTGCAAAGCATGTGTGTAAGATACATGCAAGTAACAGGCAGCTTGTATAATGACCCGCAAACAATAGCTTTTATTCGGCAAACAAGAACTGCCCTTCAGTTGCATATGTCTAGCAGAGGCACAAGACTGCTTACCCTATCTTCATCTTTAATGAGCAACAGAAATGATGCAATACATGGCTTTATGTATGCATCAATTGGTTGCGGCCGCTCCACAATTGTATACTTTATTGCAATCACCACAGTTGCCCTGGTGAAGGCAGATGGACTAGCTGTGCGTTCCTGCAAAAATGCATGTAAGGGTGGATTAGCCATTACTTTCAGCTTATAAATTCAATCCATAGTTATGAAGCATAAATGCAAGGTGCTAGTGTAAAGAGATAAAATTAACAGGATATTGTTTTACCTTCAGGGCAGGTACCAACTTCTCAGGTTCAATAAATGCCAACTTTCCCAGACACTCAGCGACCACATTCCGAACACCTTCCTCCTCACTCTCACAATGTGTGAATAGAAGACTCAAAATCTTTTGCACATCCACATCTCTTAAATCAACTTTACCCTCTCCATTCAAGGATTGACGAGCAATCACCTGGGATTCCAATGACATAGTGAAAGATGAGCACCAATGTCCAAACATGGTTTCTGACAGAGTTAAAATGGCCAGAAGCACATATAAATTCTCTAGGCCTGATACAATTACTCAAGGAACCAACAGGGGGTTTCACCTCTTTCAAAGAGTGCAGGAGCAAATACTGAAGCTTGGCCTGGCGATCGATTTCATTAAGGATGAAAGGAAGGTATTGTGCCAAGTTTCCTACAGCAATGTTCCCCAGAGCATAGGATGCTGCCGCTTTGATTTCTTCAGATGGAGATTGGAAGGACCCGATCACCACTACTTCTATGTTGGGATGAGCACTTAAGTCTCTTCTCCTCCCAATCTCACCCAAACACAACAATGATAGCAGCTGTGTCTGTAAAATGTGAGGGATTAGTCAGGCAATAATCCCACATTTCACCCATCACATCTCCTAACACTTTGCTCAATTGATATTGCTGCTCTACAACTGATAAGGGTCTGAAAAGAGCAAGATCATGACAACAATGTTGAGAAAGACCACAGGGATCAGGAAAAACTTGATTACAACATATTTCCAGGTTTACAGCCATTCCAGATGAGGAATTTACCGCATCAGTACCATTACTGGTTCTCAGGGTGGTAACCAACATGGCCACAGTTGAGGAGCACTCAGCATCTCCAGCAGCAAGGCACAACACAGCTGCACACTGTGCAATAGAATAGAAGGCCTGCTTGCTTACAGGTCCACCAGGTGCTACTGTGCTTCTAGCTGTTGAGAGGAGGGATTCCAGCAATGTTTTAAAGCTGGTATTTGCTGACTGTACTAGTGCTGCAAAGAACCCTTGCAACATCTGTCAATCACACAACATTCCCTTTTCAGCCTTGACATGAATTTGCATGGATAAGCAGCAGCAACATGAGAACCACAAATGGATATTGGAAATAAGAGCATCCAAGCATACTGGGTTGCTAGGTTACCTGCAATGCTTGACCCTGTAACAAAGAGCTCTTGACAAGTACAAGTGCTTGTGGAAGGACACGTTCCCGTATCAACATGCCAGCATTAGCATGATGCTGCTTGTCCACCATCATTGTGCAACAAAGCTCCAATGCCAGTGCTGTCATGTGCAAGTCTGCATCACTGGCCACCCAAATGCATGTAGGGACACTTTACAATGCCAGCCTACAGTTTTGTCTCATGTCTGCCACAAATTGATTGGAACAATCCTTCCAGAAATGACATAGTGAATAAATATGTTTCATTTGAACCAAGGTACCTTATCAGAGAAGAAAGCTCAGTGACAATTGATTCATAACTGGATGGGCTGATTTTGTTGCTGTATGCCTTGAGCAGGGCATTTAGAGTACCCAGAGAAGCTTGCCGCAGTGCTCGGTTGTTCTATCATTCACAATATTCTGCACAAAATCAATCTCCACAACAACAGACATGTCCCAACCTACCTGCAAAATATTTAGAAGACTCTGTCTCACTGTTGCCATCAATGAGTACCATATGAAGACATAATCCGATCCTGGGAAACAATTTTATATACTAACTGGTGCAAAGAACCATACCTTGCGTAAGAAAGTTGTGAGCTCTGTGACAACTTGTTCCAGAACAGATGACAAGTCTATCTTTAGGGGAGACTCAGCAATGGTTGCAAAAGCCTGCCACGGAACAGTTCCATTATTAGAGCTCTGGATGTGCAATAATGTGATACCAAATTCAGTCTTGTCCTTACATAAGCCTCGAATAAGAAGCCCCAGCTAACTCCGTGCCAGCAGCCACGGTAAGATGGGGGGGGGGGCTAGTGTTATTCGGTAAATGCAAGATCACCACTTGCGTGACAGATGAAACACAATCACTGAACCAATGACAAAAGAGAAAAGACATAAAATTCCATACCTTTACAGCAGTAAGGCGAGTAATTTCATTGCGCAATCGCTCCATGAGCAGTGGCAAACACATGCCCAGCTCCTTCTTTAACTGATCTCCAAGGATGGATATCACCAGACCCATGCAAGATATTGCACATTCCTTCACTTCCTGAACTGCCCCACCACACTTTTAGCCCTCCACAAGACTCACAGGGTCTGAACCAAAAGGACCACAGCCCTCAAATGCAGCAATAGGGCTTCCACACTTATGTAGACATATGTCTCCTGCATCTAGAGTCACTCATGTACATCATTCTTGTACATAGAAATCAGAAAAGGAGAACAAACCTGATCCTGGTCTTGAGCTGTCAACCGCTTGAATATGGCATTATAGATTGGTTGAACAAAGGGGATGAAGTTGAAGACAGGAGGCTGCAATGCAATGCACAGAAAGATTTAGGATTCTCACTAGAAAAAAGTTTCATTTGACCCTGAAAAACTCACATGCAAGACTCAGGCAGGCCACATTATGCTCCAGCACCAATTTAGGGCTTGAGAAGAAGCCAGTAGTCCCTCCAAATGCCATTCAATAGCTATTTTGGCCAACAATGTGCCTTTCAAAACATGGAGTTGTCAGCAATTTTTAAAGTATATCCAGTTGACTGAAACAATTGCACAAATGACCAACCATGAAGCAATGCATGACATGTCCATACTTCAAAAAGTAATCTCTTTACCATGTCAAAATTGGGCCGAATTGCCTTAACAAGCTCCCCACAAACCCGCAGAGCCTCAGCAGTAACCTTGTAGTATCGCTCTTCAACAGCAGCAAGAACTGGCCCTGACAATGCCTGCATTGACCGCATCTTTAAATGCATATAGCAAGAAATCAAAGTAACATGCTTCAACTCATAAGGTTGCCTGCTTCAATAACTGGGAAAAAGGGCTACTAGGCATTACAACCAAGAGAGAAATATGAGAAAAGGATTGTCAAAATAATATTAGATATTCCTGAGAACATACCCGTATATGTGGATGAAACACTGCTGATGAATGGGATGCCATTACAAGTCGTGTGAATACCAAAGCCTCAATCTTCAGGTTGGAATTTGATGTCTTGTCCTGTGATAGAGAAATATTCTCATAAGTATCAAGAACTTCTCTACACTTACGATTTAAGTAAACCTGCATAGAAAATTGTGATAGGCAAATACAATACATGTACAAAATTGCAGAAAATTCTCCACAATTGACAATTTTAGTGCAGTCATAACCTTATGAGAGTTGCTCACAAAGCGTCAGACCATCACCTTCATCATGAATAGCATGATGAGCTACCATAACTACCCATTGAGGTTATTAGCTCCCAACAGTGGGTGTAGACAAGTCTATTAGTCTGCCCAAAATTTCAGGCAAACCATTATACAAAATCTGCACTTCTGTTGCATTTCCAGAAGCAACAGGAAGCCTCAATTATGATGTTGGCTAGCACTCATTCAATAGTATCCTCATTCAAGCTGTGCACATTGATAGGGGAATACAATGTACACGTACTGCCAGATGGTCTCCTAAGTCAACCAGCTTGAAAGCTCCATACTATGACCAGCACTTACATTCAAAGCCCTCTCTATGCCTGGCACCAAAGATCCCACATGATCTGATAATGAGTCTGGAAGGACAATCACCAACTCCTTCAAGACTGAGAATGCCCCCACCTGTCCCAATACCACACGCATGCACACACACACATAATTTAAGACTACAAAACCAACTTAAAACAAAAAGAGAATGCAAAGAACCTTTACCTTTGTGCAAAGGAGGTTGGACACAATATTGCAGGCTAGTGGACATGTGAGACATGACAAAAGACATCTAGGTAGTGGCCAAATGTAATTCTCACCTTAGTCTTCACTGACTTCTCCCGAAGCTGCTTATTAAGTGACTTGACCACTTTGGGTACCTCCTGCTGTAAGACATATAGGAGGCTGCCAACATTTCCTCACAATACTTCAGATAGGATGCACAAATTGAAGGCATTCATTCTCCTTCACAACCACATACTCAAGATGCTACATTGCTAAACACTGGAATGCTCCATTTGTACCATTGGACAAGAATTAGGTCCCAGAGGCAAATGCTAGTTACACTCCAGATGAAATACAAGGAAACACAGAAAGGAACTAAAGAAGATGACCACACTTCTTTTTTACCTTGATGATCTGATGTCTCCAGAGCCTTTTGTTACATTCCCAGTTTGTCGAAGCAAATCAATAAACGCATTGAAAACATCAATCTGCAGGCCACAGTCCGACAGTTTGAGAAGCAATATGCATACAATGGTGGAATTTTTTCTTAACATCAGCCACTACCAAAACACAATGATAATGCTCAATGGTACATACCTTAACATTTTCCTCCCTTTCCTTGAATCGCTCAATCAACCTTGGGCTTGCCTGTAACACCATAGCAAGGCAAAGCAACTCAACAACAAAGCTCATTTTCACTATCAGGTACTTTGTCCAAGCCCTCTGGAGCTCTCACAAGTCTCAGGCCCTCATTCTCATTGCTCACAAAGTTAAGAGAAGGATAAAGATCACTGCTTTCAACAATCTCAGCAGAAATTATCACATTCCAGGTAGGTCCCAATGGTTCTTAGAGAACAGCCAAAATTTTAGTTGGGTGTTGGAGATACAGTGCATACTTTCACATAAAGTGTAGCAAGCATCTCAGGACGTGATGAGATCACAGCAGACAAGCACTTGGCAGCAGCTCTCCGTACTTTCCAGCTAACATCCTCATCATCACTGTACTCATCTGCACTTTCTCTGCCCATCCACAAACTCATGCTGTCAACACTTCATCTTGCAACCAGAAACCAAATAGCCAGGACTCAACTAAATTGTTCAAACCTAATCCATTACTAATTCAGAAGAGCAGGAAACCAGGGAAATGCAAAAACCTTTGCACCAATTGTTCAGCTTACAGCAATCACTACCAAAAACAATTTGCCAATTGTTGCAACAACATATGGAGAATTAGCAACATAAGGAAAACAAAAATGCAGAGCATCCTTACTCATCCTCCTCTTCTTCACCGTCAATGTCCTCATCCTGGTCCTCAACCATGTCATCAGTGAAGTTGGGATCATAACTCAAATATTCTAATGTAAGGTCCAAGATTGTGTTGGTGTGTGGTGCAACATCCCGAGGACACCGCACCACAAAACACTCCAAATCCTGCACAACAGATTCCACTATTTCTTAAATCTCAGCATAAGAAAATCATCAAGCAGGCCATGTTTTGAATCTGCAAACCCCATAGGTTACAGTGTACAAGAGTCCCACCCTACCCCTTTCCACCTCAACCTGCACAAGATTTTTCAATTGCTCAGTTTTAATCAGGAAGAAAATAGTACAGCAGACATCACCCACACACAGAGTAACAGCATAAAAATACCTGCAAACTATTCTCCTGAAGTTCGTCATCATTCTCAGATGCATTCTCACAGTAACTGATCAAAAGTGGAACCACTTCATTCAGGTGTGGACCAAATCGGTATCCAACTGCTCGACTGCCAAGTCACAAAATACATAATGATGAGTTGCATCCCAATCTCTCCATAAGCACCAAGACTTCCTTGCACTTGCACCAAGGCTGGCTCACCGAAGGCATAATACACCCCAAAGTAAGCAGCCAAATCATATGTGCAGAACTAGAGTCCTACATTTGCAAGTACACTTCATGATGTTGTAAATTTAGTTGCAAAATTATTCTATGGAATAAATTGTCACCAGAAACCCACGAAAAGAAAATGCTGCCTCATTTTGACTTCCTAGCAAATCTGCTGAATTTTTCTGGTCCTGTCTGTAATGCAGTGCATTTTGCAAATGGTGTTTGATCCTCACATGCAAAATCAAGAAATTCTACTGCAATCTACTTCTCTGAGTTCTTGAAACTCAGGGTGGATTTATAACCATGCAAATGCCCAATGCTTGCTCCACTTGCATTTGGGAACAACTCTCACCAAAATGCTCCTATCATTTGGATGTTGGTACGGGTCATCTCAGGCCTGACTTCTTTGTTCTTCAAGATTTGCACAACAGTAATAGTTGCCCTAGCAAGCAGATCATCTGACATGCTGGATGCCAAGGTCGCTGCAACCAACATTTTCATCATCAGGGCTTTATTCACTTTTCTCATATCCACTTATCAGGTAAGTGCCCACATGAGGTGATAAGCTCCAACATATGAGATTGCTTTGAGCATTCTCCACTCTGTAACTGAAGAGATTAGGATATATCTGCAATTAATTGACCTTGTTATGCACAGAGGCACCACCTGATGACAAGTTGTTCTTAACTATGTAACTCATAACATGGTAGATAGCAGCCTATTTCCTTAGCTGAAGGAATCACAGCATGTACATGAATGAGCCAATTACCAAGACACTGAATAGCACGCTTGCGAAGGCCAGCACGCTGCAAATTCAGTTGCACCAGCAGGGCATTCAACAGTTTTTCATGATCTGCAGTCATGAGACCCCCAAAACGGTGGAGAATGTCACACAAAATGTCCAAACACTCGCTCTTGATCTCTGTGCTTGTTTCCTGAACCAGCCATCACACCCTCTGCATGAGACCTGCCGTCCAGAAGAACCTCACAGTCAACTCAGTGATCTAAGTGAGACAATACTCTTCATTAATACACACAAAGGAAGACAGATCCTTGTCCCTACCAGACCTCAAACACAATCACAAGTATAGTACCCACCGAGGATGTGATACCCTTTATGAGCTTAGGAGTGAGTGACACAACAACACACTGAGCAACACTGCCACTGGAGATCTCCGCAACCACTGTCTTAAGAGCAATGCTAGCAATGTCTCGTTGTTGCTCTCTGCCTGTCAACAGCCGCTGGCATAATGAATCCACAATCTCCACCACTCTACACTCACTCACCTTCTTCACCAGTGGTGCAAGGCTGCATCCAGTACAAATCCACTCAATGTCTCAGTTCTTTGCCATGTCCCCAAGAAGCTCGGTACTGAACTTTTACACCAGCTGGTAAAGGAACCCCATTGAATACAGTGCTGGCATGATAAAGATTGCTGTGAGATGCAGGGTAGTATAAAAGACCAAACATTAGATAAGTCCTCTAAGAGCAACCCTTTACCAAACCTCGAAAATGACTTCCATCCTTACCACATTCCCTTACACAATCATTGATGACTAGTAAACAGTAAGACTAGTGTACCAAAAGGGGAATTCCAAACCATTTCACTGCCAGCCCTGAGATGTCTCCAGATGCATCATCAAGCTGCTGAAGGACAATCTGTGAAACCTTGCGTTCTGTATCACTGTCTAACTTGAAATTATCCTTTTGGAGTTCATTGAGAAGATCAGAAGTGGCCATATATCTGAAGTCCTTGTCCTTGGAGGCAATCTGCGTGACAGGCAATTTAGAAAGTGAAAAAACATACCAAACTGAACTTACAACAATCTGACATTGGAGAAAATGACTTATGTCTCTTCCTGCATCTTCTTTCTCTCTCCCTCTCAGCATCAAAGGCATGTACCCAACATCTGTAGTCTGCCATCTCTACTGCAATGATACATTTACCTGAACCCAAAATGTGTCCAAAACCAAATGATCAGACCAAACTCAAAGTCCTGCAGGTGCAAAGACAAACCTTCTCGAGAATCAGACCAACAGCAAGGCTTGCCATCTTGGCAAGCTTATGCGTCTGATTGCCCTTTCTGGTGTGTTTGTATCAGGTGTTCAAATACAAACTTCCTTCACAGCAAGATTCTTCTACATACAGGCAACTTGAGGAATGAACAAAATGCTCCTGTTTTGGCATGTATTGCGTTGGCAAAGGTCCCACTGCAAGAAGCAAGAAACCAAACAATAAATCACTGCAAAATCTTGTGCACTGCAAATATCTCATGGTGCAAAATACTGTCTACACAAAAGCATGAAAACCCTAAAATATCAGTTCAATTTCCCAATTGATGCAATAGATACATAATATTCAGCAACATGTAATTTAGTTCAATTTCATGCACCTTGTCATTAGAGAAACGCTAAGAATTTATTCACATTGTTACAGGTCTCAGTGCACTAGCTATTTTCTCATAGCAAATTGCCACTGTAGAGGAATAAAACTCACACAATTTACAGATACACCTCTCAAGATACAAATCATACATATTTTTGCAACTGCGCTACCTGACCTATGCAAAAAGCCTGAAAGAAAGGGGTGAAAAACCCTAATTCAATCCACCATAAGCCAGTGAGTTCCCTGCATGAAAAAAAAAAAGAGAAACACAACCAATCTCAAACCCTAATCAACTTTCGCCTCTCAATTCTTTTGAACGCCAATGCTATTCCCTTAACATACACAGCGATCACAGAAAAATAATAACATAACTCTTGAGTACTTCCTTTCCCTTCCTTCCTAACATCTCTCAAGAACGTTTTCAAACCAGATCAAACAAAGGGGAAGGAAGGAAGGAAGGAAGGAGAGACAATAATGGCACTCCATACATACCTTGAAGAAGAAGGGAACAAACACTAGACGTCCCGTTTCTCTCCAACTGCAGCAGCTGCAACGTCGTCACGACAAAAAGAATAGGTAATGAACCATAAAACAGAAATATATATATATATATATATCAAAAGAAAACTAGAAACTTGACAATGTGGAGGTATACAAGGGAAGCAAGACGACGCAGAGAATGAGAGACAAGTGTATAGAAGAGAAAAGCGCAAGGATGTCGCATGCCATCCCCAACTCCGTCGCTCTCTCTCGCTCTCTCTCTCTCTCTCTCTCGCGCTCTCCCTTTCTTTCTTTCTTTCTCTCTGGAGAGTGAATTTAGGGTTTGGAGTGATGTGAGAAATTAATGAACTTGTTCATGGATGTAAACTGCTCATGGATGGAAAAGATGTTAGGGTTTGTGGGAAGGAAGGAATGAATGTATTATCTTAGAACCTTTGACATGAATTTTCACATAAGTCAATTAAATATTCAAAAATCAAAATGGAATGTGGAATTATTAATTTTTTATAACAATATGTAATAAATAAATAAATAATCACATTAAATAACAATAAACCCCCTTTATAATCATGCCCTTGGTGACCATTTTTTTTTTTTTTGGGTGACACTAATGAATTGTGATTTAAATGTGTATAGTCGCCATTTCATATAAACCCTTACAAGATTATGACTGTAAGCAAAATATATAATAGTTTTTTTATATTAGAATAAAGGTACCAATTATTCAAAAAAATTACATGGGTTATTATTCTAAGCTCTACTATGCATTATTAAACTTGAAAGAAAGTTGCAATTTTTGGCTTGTTTTAATGTGATGATTTACATTGAGTTTGAGCTTTTTAATTATTAGTTTATGGAACTTGTCAACTAGATTTTTTTAATTAAGATTTTTTATTTTCTTGACGAGATTGCATTTTTTTGTTTGTCTACATTATTATTATTATTATTATTATTATTTAATCTTTTTTTCCTTTTCAACTGGATTTCATTGTTGTTAGTTTGCACAACTTGAACACAAAGCAACACTAAGAATGTCGAAGGAAATTATAATTTACAATATTTTAATATTTGCCTTAAATTTCATCTATTATACTCATAATTTACAAAAAAAGCTTTGCAAATATTTTGTGCTACTAACAAAACAAGTGTGATAATGATTTTTAAAAATGGTGTTTTTTTTTTTTTTTTTTGGTAAAATTGGGGTGTTACCAAAAAAAATTTTTTTATAAGAAAAAAAATGTGTAAAAAAAAA
>Ga0116231_10008064_pt1 | contig 18747 bp, 11 predicted proteins | sample S1TSphgellanicum_2_FD_89695 | JGI IMG/M metagenome (GOLD analysis project Ga0116231, IMG submission 89695) | Host-associated microbial communities from peat moss isolated from Minnesota, USA - S1T2_Fd - Sphagnum magellanicum MG | ecosystem: Host-associated > Plants > Peat moss > Unclassified...
CACATTTTTTAGTACATTGTGATATATATATATATATATATATATATATATATATAGCACAAATATATTTTAACATTACATCCTATGAAATTTTTTTAAAAAAAAATTGCATTTGGCTTCTTTGGGTTTTGACTTACCATAATATGCAAAAACATTGTGAAAATCCTTCATAACAATGGCATGGTTGAATTCTAAACATGGTACATCTAAAAATCAATATAATGTGACGACAATTTTGATCCCTTCATAATGTGCTTTCACGTAGGTATAAACTAGTTTTATATAAGTTAAAAGAATGGACATTTAGATATCTTTTGCATTACAATGTTATATATGTTTTTAATCTCATTTCATATGTGACATTGAATTTCATAATATTGCATATTTCAAGCAAACAACGTGGCATGAAGAAATTATGGCTCAAGCTCCATTTCAACATTCATAAAATAAAACATTAATTTATTGAAACATAATATTTTAGATGTTAATATTTGATTGTTGTGGTTCATTATATTTGTGATGACCTTTTCTTTAAGTAGAAGAGCTTTTGTTTTAAATATTTATGTATTTAGGTTTATAATCAAATTGTATTTCAAATACATTTCATGTTTATAAATAATGATGGATGCGATTATGTACTATCTATCATAATTTAGACAATGATAATGTGAGTGTAAAGTCTATACATTTGCATTGCAAATTGTAATTTAGTTGTCCAATACTATTAAAATCAACTGACATACAATTACATTGGAACCCATAACTAAACACCTTTTTGCAAAGGACATTAACAAACTATGTTTGTCAATGGATGAATGAAAAATCACATAAGCATTAAGTTCATTGATGGATGAATGAAAAATCTTGTAACATTAGGTTTGTCAATGGATTAATAAAAAATCACACAAACATTAAGTTTGTCAATGGATGAACTTTATTAGTAGTTGTTCCATAGTAATCACCCGATTGCCATTTGTAATCACCTAGGTACGTTGTGCCAATGTGAGTTGTCACATAGTTTGCCAATTAGTTACAACCATTAATGTGTTTCCACCACATTCACAATTGTAAAGGAGTTGCATAATAGTTATTCTTGCATAGTTGTAATTAAGTTGCACTAATTTCATATGTATACAATTCCGCATACGGTGAGTTACGTATCTTGCAACTAATGCAACTCATCTAATAACATTCATGTCATAGAAATACACTAAGTTGTAATGAAGTTGCAAGTGGTCATTGCAACTCAAACTTAGTTGCAAGGCTAATTGCAAAACACCCTATTTCTTTTAGTGAAATTTGAAGGCCATTATAATTATGCATTGTAAAGTGATTGTTGGAACAAAAGTCAGATAATAACTTTCCATTTTGATGATGCCCAATATGTCAAATTATATTTCTTCCATGTTGGAATAATTGTGAAAAATATTTTTTTGACATGGAAAAAATATATATTGGGACATTTTTTCTTATTCATGCTCATGTTCACTTGTTCATAAGATAGCATCCATGGTCACAAAATATTGGTATTATAGGGAAAGGAGGTGGTGTTCCCTCTTCAAGTCCAAACCATGGTGTGTATCGTGACTTTGGGTCCTTGGTGGTTCATTTATGCACCACTTTAGCTCCAACTTACATTAATCACCCTCTTTTTTTATTTGTGTAAATTGATCTCACTTTTAACTTCCGCTTGTGGGTCATTCTAATCACATTTTAGATTTCTCACCTTCATTTGTTTCTTGGGAATTAAAGAGCATCCTCAGTTTGTAGTTCATTGCAAACTTAGGAATTGGTAGTTTGTTTTACCTTCAACATCACTTAACAAATCTAGGGGTGCATCAATGTAATGTGAAGGGAAAAAAAAAAATCGCTTCAAGGATATGAGCAATAGGGTTCCATGTTATATCAACTTTTTGCATAGTCCTAGTTCATATTATTGCCTCCATTTTAACTCCATACACTTGGCTCCTCGAGATTATCAAACCATTACTTTAAAAAATAATTATATGCAACTTTGATTTCTAGAGCTCAAACCTATGGTCCAAGTTCTTGAACTTTTGAGAACTCAAAATAATTTCAATACATATTAACATTGGACAAATCGGACTATCAACACACCCATTTCCTACAATTAGTGATATTCATTTATGGGTTGAATCCAACTCCTACATTTCAAACACATGCCACGAATTCCCTTGAAAGTAAAAAGATGACATAAATAGTCACCAAGATTTTAAGCTTTGTTGGAAACAACTAATGAGAAAATTTGAACACAAGAAATTACAAATTAAACATAATTGTAAGAAGTATGTGTTAACACAAAAGACATTCCAAAACGAAAAATGAAAAAAATTCAAGCAACAAGAATAGTAGAAAGAAAAATAAAAAATGAAAAAATAATAGAAAATAAAATACAAGATGAAACTACCATGCCAATGCAAACAAAATTTCCATCAACAACTCATAAAACCCCAACTTGGATATGATCCTACGGGGTTGCCCATCTCAATCCCATCCACATTGGGGTTGCTCATTTAAATTCATAGCCTCCCCACCCTTAAATGTTACACAACATGACATTGTTACATTGGTGGGGTTTGAGCAAGCCTTCCCACCCTCTAGGATCTAGATGTCATGGATATACATCACTTTAAAATAACATATTAACATGCTCAATGTCTAAACTTTTACACAAAAAAATTATCAAGTCACCATACACATGGTGTACTTTTTTTGTTGACAACAATTATTTTTCCCAAATTTGTGAGAATGTAATTTATTTCATTGAACTCATCCTTTAAAAGTTAAAACAAATCACACCATCAATCTTCAAATGAAAAATTATCAAACATGTATTAATAGATTCATTGGAATATTTGCAACATATACATTCAATGGAATAATTTTTAATTCAATTTCATCTTGTTATATTATTTTCTTCTTCAACACTTGATTTATTGTTTTGGAGTGGTGTTCACATCATTTGTTTTTTTTTTGCGCATTCTTCACTTTTTATTGCCACCTAGACCACAATTGCCATGTTTACTCCCACTTTGAGATTAAAAAATCAAGTCACTTCTTCTACTTACATCTTCTCCATATAAAACACTATTATAATTTGATATTATTCTTTTTTAAGAATAAAACATTTCATTATATCATTCCTTCCTAGGAATTTGATGTTGGTATCCTTGTTTATGTAACCATTTGTCTATTGGTACTCATTTGCATTCCTTTGTACATTTAGGTGTACTGTATTAATTCAAACACCTTTTGTTGACATTTCATAATTCTTCTTTAGTTACATGGCCCTAGCCTCATCATGCATGATTTTGGTGGTAATTCCTTGATTTAAACATCAATGAAAATTCTTAAATCTTTGGTGTGATACTTATATAACTATTTACATGGGTCCAAGCAATAATTATTTTCCATATCTTGGACGGAGCCTACTTAATTGCATGTCGACAAATTTATGAACCATGGCGGTTAAAATACATTTTTTATAGTTCAACTACCTTGCTATATGATGTGAACCTACAATATTGTATTCCAAGAAAGGTGGGGGTATGGGGGAGAGGGGTGTGACAAAAAAAGAAACTAAGGAAGAGAAGGTGGAGAAAGAGGACGTGGTCTAGCATTGAACACTAGTAAATTGAAAATATGAATAATCCAAAACAAAATTGCTAGAAGGCATACTTTTTTCATAGGTCTACAATGGATAAAATATATGAAGTCATGGTGATGGGTGAAGGGTTTGCAAGTAGTGGAAGTCAAAAGGTAGCCCACCCCATGGCTATTGCTTAATTTAGAAATGTCGAGGCTTGCAATTGTTATGAAATATTTTGTCAAAGAAAGTGTTTAAATGACCAAAATAGCAAGGAGGGCTTTTGGGTCTTTCATTCCCCACACGTGGTTGGCACAAACTTATAAAAACTTGTTAGTTTATTTATGTAAACAAGTAGAAACTTTTATTTAAAAAGGAAATAATTAATTCTTGTGTGTTGATCTTAATTTAATTTAAAAAAAATTTGTTTGGTTTACCTTTGTTGTTGAAAAACCTTGTGTAGAAGACTTTCAAGATAAAATACAAAATATTTACATAGGTGGGATCAACAACAATGTTGTTTACAAGGGTTTAGACCCCATCTTTAGATAAGAAAATGTTGACATTGTGTCAAGATTTTTGAAGCATGGAAGAAGGAATAACATGTGGTTGCCCATATGCCACATAATTTAGCTAGCTTCCTTTATGGTGAATGCAAAGACAACATGAAAAAATCATGCATCCCTATGCATTCACTACCATGGGCACATCATAACAAATGGATATCCAACTTAGGATGAATATGCACACAATGAACAAGGCTTGTGATTAAATGATGGGGCAATCTAAGTTGATTTCATAGGGCAATGGAAAATAATATTGTTAATGCTGGATGAAACATTGGTAGGACTAGCCAATTTGTGAATTAGGTTCCTAAACTTGGGCTTGAACATGAAATAATGCAAATTTAATGGGCATCAAAACATCCCATTAGAAAAATGCCTAAGGTTTGTGAATGGCATAATGTTTTGCATAATTGAACTTTATATTTTTCATTTAACAAAACCACTTCCTCGGAAAATTTTCTTCTTTCATTATTCAAGATTTCTAATTAATTGCCTATATGTACACAATGCATGAAATTATGGATGATTGTTGTAAAAAAGGAAATATAAGTTTATGAAATGAATTGTTATATGATCAAAACCATTTTCTAATCCATATTATTGCATTGATGTTTATTTGTGATGAGATGTTGGAAGGAATTACAAGTAAATAAATGATATATAAATAACATCCACATGTCTTTGTAAATAAGTGAATGTTAACAACATAATGAGGAGAGTATGATGAAATGAAGTCATTTTATCCTTTGGAGTTGATACATAGATTGGTTTGGCAAGTTGCCACCATGAAATAAATCAATTTCTTTCTTGCAAAACAAAATCAATTAGTAAATTATAAAGGTGTAAAAGAACACATTTTTTGGTTAACAAATAGATATTTTAAAAATAAGAATTTGAATCCAAATTATTGTTAAATTATAATCATATATTTCCCTAAATAATTATTTAATTTCTAAGTCCCCGTGGTGATTACATAAAAATGATAAATTCACAAAATTCAAAAAATTCACAAAACCTTTGGGTATTCAAGTTTGGACATTTAGCGTTTTGGAATTTTATAAAGTCATTTGGTTATTTTTTTATATGCTACAATTTTGAGTATGGAAAACCGAATTTTTTGGTTAATGTTTAATATTTCCAAGGTCATGAAAAAGACCCAATTTCAACATAATTTGATTTTCTAATGCTTTCTAAATATGCACAATTTTAAAAAATGTGTATATTTGTGTAATTTCCCACCTATTGGTTTTCCTTTTCCCTTACATACTTGCTTCTTCTCTTATAGGCCTACTTTCCTCCATCCTAACCTTTTGGCAAAATGGAATGGACATAAAGTACTAATTCCTCCCAAATTTTTGCTTTCTACATCTCTTTTAACCTTATGTTTCAAAGGTCTATGGTCCCAATCTTTTCAACTTTTTATTTGTTGCCTTCTTTAATGAAATAAGTTGAATGAAAGGAATTGATAATATAGCTTTCTTTTAAATCATCCTTCCATTTTAAAATAAAGTTGTTTTTTTAACCATGTTTGTATGCAAACAAGGGTTATAATATCAATGTACTAACATATAGAGGATGTTGAATAGGCTTGCATGTAAGTATGAAAATAAATTGTTAGAACCAATGAAATTGCTAGATTTGGTGGTTTAAATGTTTTTCTCGGTTTTCTTGAGTGAATTAATAGTTAAATTTGTAATAAAGTTTGGTAAGTTTGTGAAAGTTTTGCATGATTCATTGTAGTAAAAAGGGACCACTATTATTATTATGAAACAATGGAAGGAATCCATTGCAAAAAAATAGTACAAGAATAAACTAGGAAAGGACACCCCCCTAGTAGACCAAAGCCAAACAATTACCATTCATAAAAACCACTAAAAGGTGGTTGGTAGCATCATTGGAACTTCAAACCATCCTTTGCACAAACAACTTGGTGGGGACACCAAACTTTTTCAAAGACATTTAAAAGTTTAGATTTTTTTATTGAAACATTTATTGATCATCTAGGTCAAAGCATGGTTAGGGTACCCAAAAGGACTATTTCATTTTATATTCATTGGACCCCTTCACTTAAACATGTTGTTGAAATTTAACAACACATTCATATTGAAAGTTTGATTTTATTCATAAATAGATACATTACAAAGGTACTATCTATGCATAGAATGTCAAATTTGAACAAGTTTAAGGATTCCTATCAAATCCTTGAAAAAATTCCAAGACTCATAAAAAATGTCTAAATTTATTTATTTTTGCCCAAGATTTTTACCACAAACACCTTATGTGCTAATGTGTATAAAATGTATGAATGTGACAAAAAAATCAAATGCCCTATTGTAATGTAAAGAATTTCAAAAAGTCAAATTTTTGCAAATTTTGAGCCATTGATAGAACATGGGCCACATTGGATGAATTTTATGATTCTCATTTTCATAAGTGAAAAAAATAGATACTTTAAAGGCCTATATAAAATTTGGAACAAAATTATTTCATTTGATGAAATCTAAAACAAGTCATGGGGAAAATGAAGAAAAAGGTGAATTTGAGAGTTCTTGGAGTGAGTTTTTAAGGTTCAAATGTGGTACCCTAATCATGCTTATACCCATCCATAAGGTATGTTACAGTCAAGCTTAGTGTAGTCCAAGAGACCTTACCACATAATTTTTTAAAGCTTAACTCGTTGCCATTTATAATTGGAAAAAATTAATATCATTTCATTCAATCCTTATAAATCACATAGTGAATCCACATATAAGGGACCAAAGATGATTGAATTTTATGAAGTTGATAGGTAATTTTTTATTGAACATGTAATGTTCAAAACCAAATGTCTTCCAAGTGTTGTTGATTTACGAGAAAAACTTGAGTTAATACAGGAAAGAAAAAGCTAGTTCCCAAGCTTTCTTCACTCTAAAACATTGCCGGAACCAATGAATAACATATTTTGGAATAATTGGTTCACAAGAGAGATACTCCACTAAATGTTTTGATTTGTCTTGGTTCATTAGGTGTTGACAACCAATGATTATTGCCAAAGTGACCAAATACATCTTGCATTTTTTCTTGTTATCCTCTTTGTTCAAATGTCTTTCCAAGTTAATTGAAAATATGGTGAGAAAATGTGTGCCCATTTTTTAGGTAACTTGTGGGCAAGGTTGTCCTTAGGCTTAAGCAACCTCTTGAACTATTTGGCATAATACCTCTTTAACTTTTCTTGGCCTTCCTATATGCAAAGTTCAAGATAAAAAATTAGGTATCCCAAAGCCCCAAATACATAGTAGAACGTTTTAACAGTCAAGCTTCTAAATCTTATTATCTCACATACCCGCATCCTTGTGATTATGTGTTTAAACTCCTTGTTAGTTTGCAGAGGTTGCAACAATTTTGAATGTTTCCCAACATGAAAAAATTTAAACCTCATTGGGTATCACCACATTTCTAGGAAGGTTAACTTCAATTGAAGGTTGGAAACTATTGGTAGTGCAAAATACACCATTGGATCAATTGCTAGGTTATTATAGAAGCCCAACCACTTTTCACCAATTTTTTATTGCCTAGGAGCCAAAACTTCATCTTTCCATATTGTTGGGATGCTATCAACTTACTCTATTTAATGCACCTTTCACCTTCTTCAAACTAAAACCCATTCTTCATTTCTTTTCGTGAATAGACGTAGTTGCCTTTTAGGTTTCAAAGAGTACACATTTTTCACAATCTTGCATTATGGAGTTCTTGGGTTTTCAAAATAGACACCCCAAACTTTGCTGTCACCACAAGTTTACATTCATTATATAATATGCCAACTTAGGATTCAAATGTGAGCAATGAAATTTTACATTGTTAATGGGTTCTTGTCCTACTCCATTAATATAAATACCACATATCCATATTAATAAGGACAAATTATATTCTAGAAAATAACAAATAAGCATACAAAATCAAACATAAAGTAACATATAATTGAAAGAAATGCTCATGTTCTTCATTGAAATCCAAAAGCATTTACAATATTTGACATTCTTTTTTCCTCTCATTTTCATCACCAATGTTGTTTACAAATTACATTCTCTACCCTACTAGACAAATCACATAATAATCCCCCCAAAAAGTCACTTGTTCCTTTCATATATTGGTCAAATGCTTAATCCAAAATCAATGAAAACCACTTAATTATTTGGCATGTCCACATGCCATTGTCAATAATAATTACTTACTATGTCATGTCAACTTGCTGGTTAATTGACTTGCAAAAGGCATATTGACTTACTAGATAGTTGACTTACAATGCACATATTGACAAGTTTTTTATTAGGTTGTCAAACTATCATTTATATTACTTTTGCATCTCAACTACATGTTGACTTGTCTTCCTACATTCTATACCACCATGTCAAGGTGCATGAGTATTTTCACCCTAACATTGGGATGTTATCAACTTATTTACTAGATGCACTTCTCACCCTCATCAAACTAAAACCTATCCTTCATTTCTTGCCATGAATAGAAGTAGTCGTCCTCTAGGTTCCAAAGATTACACATTCTACACAATCTTGCATTATGGAGTTTTTGGGCTTTCAAAATAGGCACCCCAAACTCTCTTCCCTTAAAAAACAACCCCCACCACAAGTTTACATTCTTTATAAAATATGCCACCTTAGGGAGAGTGAATTGTAAAACTTGCCCACCATTTGTTTTTAAACCTTTATAATTTGTCCCCACACCTTAAATTTGGGTGGAAACACATGATTTCTCATTCAAGCCTAATCAAAATTGAGGTTCCAATGTTTATGCTGAAATGAATTACGTCAAGCCAATTTGGATCATAATAAAGTCTTAAGATTAACTCATTAGGTTCCATTACAATCAAGGTCCATTCACATAAATACAACCTAAAGAATGATTCTTTTAAGTCAATCAAAACAAAGTTCTCCTACTTTTTTGTGGGCATAATAGTTAGCCCAATTAACCCTAGCCCTAAAGAGGTGTTCACCTTTACACCATAAAAATGTACATAAAAGTGCCTTGCATTTTTTGATGGTCTTTTTGGAACCTCCTTAAATATTAATGAAATACCATAATCGTTGAAGCCGACATTGAATTAACAATGGCAACTTGTCCCACAATACATAGATGCATTGCATTCCAAAAATTAATTTTCATTTGGATTTTTCCTATCAAAAACTCATCTACCTTGTGAATTTATAGGTCAAGACCAAAAGGAACCCCTAGTAGTTTGGAGAAGTCCCTTTCATTAGCCCATTTCCACCTAAATGACCTTGTTTAACCATGTTTGATTTTGTGCCTATTAGCTCCAATGATCTCTAAGCCATTGATAAGAAGTAAATATAGTTGAAGTAGATTATCCACACTATGTAGATTTTCTTTCTCTCCTTTATATGAGATTAATGTTCATTTGCATATTGTGATAAAGTTTGTTGTTTGGTTCCAACCCAAAAAGACTTGATACCTTTGATGATTTTACATTTTCTATCATTTTAAAATATGTGGTTAAGTACTTCACCCACAAGGAGGAATAAATAAGGGATCAACAAACACCCTTGCTTGACCCCACTTTCAATTTTAAAGGGCTTGGTGATATTGCAATATGTGGAATATTGCACCTCAACATCTTTGAACAAAAATTTCACCAACTCCTTGAATTCTTTAGCTGGCCATGCCCATTATGTGTAATGCCATAAGTAAGAAATTTTAGTTCACTTTGTCATAGGCCTTTAGGAAGTCCAACTTGAGTGAAACCAACAATTCCTTAGATTTTTTGTTTAGTCTAGAGTCTCTTAAGCTAGGATAATGTTATCCAATACATAATAGAACAAAAAAAATGTAGTTTGATAAGAGTTGATCACCTCCATGAACAATAGTTACAATCTAAGTTAAAGGGTTTTTGAAAATATATTAAAGGCTACATTGAAAGTAGAGATGGGCTATCAATTACCAAGATTATCTTTATCCCCTACTTTGAAAAAACATTTGATCCATCCCTTATTAACCTATTAGGCAGGTGCCCGACTTTAGTTGCATTCATAATTGTATTAAATAAGTCTTTTCTTACTAGGTCTGAGAAAAAAATGTAAAATTCCACAACAACCTCATTTAAGTTCAAAGATTTCCCTTTAGCCATAGACCTTGTAACAAAATGAATTTTTTCCAAAGAAAGAGGTTTAGCTAGTCTAAATTCATTTCCTCTAAGAACTTCCATGGAAGCAAATTAAATATTTGAATTAAATTAAACTTGTTTAAAGGTTTTCAATATAGCTTGAGCCTTAAACATTTTGCTATAAAATTTGTAACATGTTTTTTTAACCTTTTTTTCCCACACATAACAATCTCCTCCTCATCTATGAAAACATGGATCATTTGTTTATTAGGTTTTAGGTTTAGAACAATGACCTATGTATTTCCATTTCAACATAACACAAATTTTAAACTCTCTACCCAACCACCTTTACATCCTCTAGTTCCTATATTTTCTTTTGCAACTTTTTCACATTTTGTTGCACCTCATTTCGACCATACCTTGCAACTATTTTGTAGGTTTTCCAATTTTTGCTTTGGCTTTATTTTTCTTTTCAAAAGATGGGCACCTTGTTTTTTGCAAAATCCTTTATAAATTTTGATTATTTTTCATTTTGAAAAATAAGGTGGCTCCTTTTGGTTGTTGTTAAGGGGGTAGGTTGATTACATTGTTTTGGATGAATAAGGCATTAAGGATAAAGATTGATCATTGGACATTGGGGGTTTAAGTTTTGAATTATTGTTTAGTTTTGAATCATGTTGATGGTGATTTGGGGATTACCCAAAGATGGGAATTTGGGGAAAAAAATATTCATTTTTAGACACATAATTATGGAATAAGCAAATAGATGTAGGTATTTTGTAGTAGAAACTATAGATTATATTTTTTGTAAACAATAGATTTAATCTTATTATTTGATTTCACTTCAACAGAAGATGGAATTTTTGTGTATTTTGATTGAAATTTTCAATAAATAAGAGAAGTATAGACTTTTGCAATGATTTTAATATTTATAATGTTGTGTGAATTCTATGTAGTATCAAAAAATAAGGAAATGAATTTCACTTCTATTTATGGGTTTCCTACATTATATTTTGAAGTATAGATTTTGATTATATGAAATAACCGTGAATCTGGTTTGTTAATGAAATGTAGAAGCAAGTGTGTTTAGAATCAAGGCAGGAACTGTGAATGTATGCATATTAAAATGCAAATTTGTTGTTATAGTAAGTGTGGAATAGTTCTGCAAGAATTTAATACACATCTACTAGTTGGACCTTCCATATGACCTATATCTAGTCTTTCACCTCCTTAAAATATGTAACATATATTTTCCAAAATGAAACCATAGCAAGAATTTCCAAAAGTTCTACCACACAAGAAATAGGGTGGTGGTTTGATTTGATTCAACCACCTTTGCCACATAGTCAGAAATGTTGTTTGCTTGATTTTGTGCAAGATAACCAGAGATGTAGACTTTGTCAAGTCTTGCCATAATCCTTTGACCTTCACCTTTCAAATTGTCGCATGAGTATTTTAAAGCTTCTTTGTAACCTAGTAGTTTTTGAATGTATAGTGTTGATTTAAAAACCTCCCAAGACAACTTTTTTTTCTCTAAAATAAGCTTCCCACATAGAGACAATTTATCCATATGGCATTCACAATGTTTAGGGCTTTACAAAAAGTTTAGTTACAATATATTGGGATTTTTTCTTTCATCAATTCCCATAGATTGCTTCTATTTTATGGGTTATTTAGTGTGTAAACATTGATGATTTTTACATTACCACAAGGGAGACCCTTCAATTTGAGTACTTGTGTTTTTTTGCCTCCTAAAGTCCAATATTCTATTACACAATTTGCCCATTAACATCCAACAACATGCATGTACCTCCCCAACTAACTTTGTTGTGCTAGAACTTTAATGGATATCCTTCATTAGTTTTAATTAACCAAATTTAAGCCCAATTTGAGTACTTGGGGTTTTTTGCATTACCTAAATTCCCATCTTGTTGTCATGTTTTTGCATGCTTCCCGAGTCCCCAAATGCCATGAATTCATGGAATGTTAATCAAGCTAGGGACTATTTCTCCTTGTTAGCAAGGGAATCTTTGTGCCTCTTGTTGCAATTTTCATGCCCCTCATTATGTTAATTTCCTTCTTAGCACTTCTAGTCCTATTGTTGGTTTCCAAGATTAGGTCCCTCATTTATGCATTCTAGCATGACGTCATGTTTGTTCAAGTCTCTTAAAGGCCTAGGTTTATATAGTATGTTGTAGTTTGAGAATGCAAAGCCTTGCTTTTTACTACATAGTTAGGAGATGATTGTGTAATATGTGTTTCCCAAAATGCATTGTCTTTCATAATTCATTAGGCCAATCTCATGTAGTATGGCTAATGTGTATGCATAATTCCCTTGAGGTGTTATAAAAACACCATGGTGTAGGGTTGATTTAGCACTCATATGGCTTTGGGATAGGTGAAGTAATTGTGCTTCTTCCATTGGTTGCAAAAGTACCACATGCTCCACTTTCTTCTATTTTGGGTCTTGAAATACTTAAGCTATGTGTTTGTTTTTATATGGGATTTTAGGGACATTTAAATTTCTCATCGGTGTTGTCATTGTTTCATAGATAAGAGGTGTTTGACAATTGAATTATGGCCTTCCAACTTTTCTTCAATCTTTGTTCCATTTTTCAAGTTCTCCATTTCAATTGTAGTTCATTTGTTTTTCCCTAGCTTCCTCAATAACCATGCCATAGAAGCAAGTTCCATGAATGTTGTTTCCACATGCTCCAAGTCCACAATTAATTTATCTTCTTTCTTGTTTCCTAGTATGTTGCCACATTATATTATCATTCTAGAGCACAACAAAAAAGAAAAACCCAAAAAGAGAGAAAAAAAAGAGGTTTGTTTCATTATGCCTCCATGGCCAAGAATTACATCAAGAGGTTGTCATCTTCCTTCCTCTAATAATTTAATAGCTTTAAAAAGAAAAAAAACCTATACTAAGCATTTTCAACTTCCAAGATGAAGGTACAAGGGAATAAAAAAGGAAACAAAGAAAAAAAAGTAAGAGAAATGAGGGAGAGAGGAAAAAGAGAGAAAAAGAGCGTGTGTGTGAGAGAGAAGAAATAAAATATATATGCATAATGAGAAAAAAAACTAGAACCATGTTTAAACTAACTAATCCTCAAAAATCATTTTCAAGTTAGTTCCTACCTTTTAAACAACTATGTAACCAACTATCACCTTCTTGAAGGTTGAGGCTGATTTCTTCCTTACCATGTCTAGAAATCAACTAAACTAGCGGGTGTCACCTTCAAAAGTGGAGGTTATAAGAAATCTAATAATAATAATAATAATAATAATAATAATAAAATTGGGTTGCCCCTCTGATTAAATTAACCTCCTAAGTGAAGGTAAAAATCTAATCCTAGGTTAACATGGATCTTCAAACCATGTGAAAGTTTTGTATGAGAGTTTTGTATTAAACATATGCACCCACTTTTCATAGATTACTGTCTCCCATAATGTCTTGTGTGGGGTTAACATTACGATTTTCTTGGTTCCCTCTAAGGTTGTGGAACTCAAGTACATGAATTTCTTTCATGCATCCATTTGGAAGTTGATGATTGATTTTGATCTTAACTATTGCATAATTCATCACACAACTTATTTAGCAACATGATGCATAGGTATTTTGGAACCTACGAAACTAGCAATTACCATATGGTGGGAATGATATTCGATTTCACGTTGGAGCATTTCTCCCAACAAGTCATCTTGCAACACTTGAGTTTGCTTTCTCTAACTAGTGTTGCACTCATAGTCCCATGAAAGAGTTCACATTCGGCATATTGATTTCTTCATCCACTTGAGCCCTTGGGTGCAACTTGTTGGCTTCCCATTTCCCCAGTGTTGACATGGTTGAAGCTTGTAACAACACCTTAAATAAAGCCATCTCCAAAAATGAACACATAACTAACAACAAATTTTGAAAAAGATTACAATAATTTAAACTTGAAACTTATTAACAAAAATCTCTAAACCTTAAAGATTGTCACCCCGTTAATAAAAATGCCCTTGGCCAATCTGGCAAAGGTAGTTTTACTGAAGGGACCATTATTTTCAATTTTAGCAAAATGGGGGCTATGCGTAGGCTCATGAAGATTTTTTTTCAAGCAAATGGGATTGCTAGATATGGTGGTTTGAATTTGTTATTCTAGTTATCTTGAGTAAACTCAAAATTCAATGTGTAATGGCTATTTGCAAATAGGGTTCTTGCACATACTTGTGCACTTTGTTTAAATTTTTTTATCACCTTGGACTGACAAGGTAGTTGGGTTGGGTTTCTATTTAGGGGGCCAAATTCATTAGTCTCGTCGTGGGGGAAGCTTTGATAGGCAAGCCACTTTATTACGTGTGTGTAAAAATGTGATGTTCATTTTAGTTTTAAATATCATATTTTAAAAAGAGAATTCCATCTTGTAGTTTCATTGGAAAAAAATACCAAAACTTGAAGGGTTTTCTTTTTCTTGATTTGTAATTTACATGTTTTTGTTGTTAATTGTAAAGTTACAACTTACCCAAAATCAGGCATTAGAAACTTTAGTGGGTTGAATTTGTTGTTTTAAGCACGTGGTTTAAACATGTGGAAATGTGATAACATTTGGGAATAAACATGATAAAAATATAACACTTTTAATTGGTTCCAAAAATGCAAGTAGCATGAAATATTTTGCATATTTAAGTTTCCTTTTACTAGATAGGAGTAAATTCTAATTGATTATAAATGCTTATTCTACTTTCTAAGTCACGGTGTGCTCAAGAAATGGACTATTGAAAAGCCATTTAGTTAGTATCTTAAATATGGATATGTTAATCAATAATTGCAAGCTCATAAGTGCAATTTAAACCTAGGTGTAGCATGTGTTTTCAAACATACTTTTTGTAGTATGTTCATATATTAAAAATTGATACCAACACTTGGCCTTAGATTCTTGAAAGTTGAAAAAGTCATGTATGGCTTAACAATGATATTCAAAAGAATATTATTATATTATAAACTCTATTGCCCCCAAAAAAAACAACTTGGGACTATTTTCCATTAGCTTACTTTACTATATTTTCACCAATTCAATGATCAATGGCACATACATCTTGACCTTAGTCATGTGGAAGTTGCTAGCTTTCCAATAGGGTGAAAGTAATAGGAAAAATTCGGAGTAGAGTATAGTAGGAAGCCTTTTCTATCTACATGGCAAAACTAAGATTTGTGCAAAAACCATTTTTTGAGGTTGTTACTATAGAATTGAGGAAGCTAATGAGGGCAAGTGAGTGTTGGGTATCAAATTTTGTGTTATATCACAATGGTGCATAGATATTAAATAGGTAAATAGAAATTAAGTCCCATTTGGTCATTGAACTTCTTTGACATTTTTTTGGGTTGTTGTTGTTGTTGTTTAGATGTCGTTGCCATGTTAACAAGAGGAAGGTCCAGAGACTACAAATCCATGGATATACTTTCAGCTTGAGATTTATGCAACTTGGTGAACCATGTGCGGGATCCCATTATATATGTCGATGACCACACTTGGTACTTGTAGAGTATGTGATGAACCACAACTTACTTACTGAAGTTCCACCTTGGTAACATATCTTGTAAACCCTCCTACTTCCTCCCCTCATCACCTAGGTTAAATGCCCCCTTTAAGTGGGCACCTACCAAAAGTAGGTAACTAGGTAGGTGATGATTATGGATGGTTAGCACATTGCTAACCACTGTGGTTTACCTATTGACATTACTAATGTTGATCAAGTCTGAGGTTTTAGCCCGAATCTGAAGTTGGGTACTTGGCTTAACATGTTTTGATGGGGGCAAGATCCATCACAAAACCCACTTCAACATGTCTAAATGTAGGAAAATCTGGCATCAGCCCAACTTGGAAAAAGAAACATGGGATTATGTAATTCTGACAAAAAATTCAGGCTAGTGGGTGTTAAGCTTGTTTTGCCCTAGGTTGGCTCTTAGGTGTAATAGGTATAAGCCATAAGCATTAGTATAAGGATTTGGGGATACTAAGGATTTGGGGCTAGAGTTTAAGGACTTGGCTCCAAGCTCCCATCGTTGTAGTTTGTTGGGTCCTATCTATCCCTACTAGGGACATGGATTGTCAAATTTGGTCATGGTTACCTTAAATTATTTTTTTCACATTGTGAGAACTTGAGATATTCTAGTTTTTTTTTAAGGCTTCTTCACATTGGCAATGGTTAATACTACGGGGTTTGGGTCTTTTCACACTGGTGGAGGGACTCAAGTTTTATAATGCTAAGGTTTAGGGTTGCAAAGGTCTGGTGGTAGTGATTTTTTTGGGTTGAATAGTGAGGAGGGAGGGGACCCTTGGGGAGGGTAGTGTCACCAACAAGATGTGAGAAACAAAAACATCAATGCAAACAACTAAATCTGTACTTCATTATCAAGAAAGTATAATATTTTTAATTTTTACAATCAACACGAAAAAATGATATTAGAGTTATCTCTAAAGTCACCCTCATCACCCTCTCTGTCACCCACTATCCCCTCTTTCAGTGGTATCTGCAAAGTACGGAAATTTTATTAAATCTCACTATGAATGCTGAATCTCAGCATTTAATGCACAAGGTTCGAGAGTAGTTATAGTACTTGTACAAGTAGGAGGAGCAGTGAAAATACATGTAACAGCAGTGGAGGCGCTCAGGAAAAAGGAAAAGAGGGGATGAAACTCGGTTTACCACCAAAATTGGTGGAAAAACCAGTTTGGGTCCCAGTTATTTCGTTTTCCCAGTTACGCATTTGATGCCCTATTATGCCAAAATTGGCCGTTCTCGTCCCCTAATCGCCTTCGCCTCACTTAACTACGGATAACTTTTTTGTCCGAAAAGACTATTTCTTTATAAGAACCATCATCTATCACAAAGCATCATGCTGAATTTGTGTCCACAACATTTAATAAAAAACACACCACAAACATTACATGCAATTGCAATATATAAACCATCAATAGGTTCTTTCAATTCTACACTAACAACAAAGTAGAGAAAAATACCCAAAGATTGTCCAACAACTATAACAAGGGGGTGTGTCACACTGTGGCCTTGCCATTTACATTAAAAAGTATCTTAAGGCAAAAGAAGAATTATGGAAACTCAAATATTTTCACCATGCAAAAATATAATCTTCAAAAAAAAATCCTCTAAAAGAAACCAAAAATCCTTCAACATATTATAACTCTATATAACTAATCTCAAGTTTCAACACAAGCCAAAATATCATCTTTCAAATTTAATCCTCATATAAAATAGACCTATTATTATTACCTAGGGGCCTATAAAAATCCCTTAAGCTACTATATACTCTATAATGAATCTAAACACAATATCCTTAAGGGCCTTGGTAGGCCAATAAATGGGGAATTTTGACATAACCATTATGTGCGGAAAGCAAACATGTTTTTAGCTTCGTACTACTCATCCACATTCATCTACCTACCCACCTAGCAGCCATAAGTGCCTCCCTACCTACCTACCTACCTACCTACCTACCTTGTATTATGTGCAGATTCTGATTCTTTTCTCTCACACCACAGGCTTCTTTGTTTGTACCTGTCAGCAGCAAATGGTCTGGGTGGAGCCCATTCCAGTACATAACCACCCGGCAGGTGTAGATTCTTCCACGCTCGACTTCTGGGACCTGGACAACACCCAACAACGTTGCCACAGAATTCGGCACAATGATCAAATCACATAATTCGGCACTCAAATTCTGTGACCTGGGAAAAATCGATTCTGCCACAGAATCGGTACTAGTTTCTGCCACAGAATTGGCACCATAATCAAATCACATAATTGACACTCAACGCTGCCACAGAATTTGGCACTAATTTAAAATCAAAGTCACATAATCGGCACTCAAATTCTGGGAGCTGGGAAATTCTGGATTCTGTCACAGAATCGGTACTAGATTCTGCCACAGATTCGGCACCAGATTCTGCCTCACAATCAGGGCTGGTGGGGAGGCAGGCCCACTTAAGAGAGATACGTACCCGGGCTGTGTAAGGCAGGTTGTGGGCCATGGGCTTTCCACAAGATCCTTGCGTGAATGCCTGATTTCTTAGGCTATTCTTGTATAGAGTGCCATGTGGGGACTCAAGTCCCGTGTTCGCAATTGACATCGAGCGCGAGTTTGGCCCTTTCACAGGCTTACTATCCACGTGTATGCCCTAATATTCTGCTTGAGACATACGGTCTAGAATTAGACTAAATTTACGTGTCAAGTTTGTTATCCTGATCTTTCCTCATGCTTTGTCGAAGCGTCCTAGCGAGGGCAGTCTCAATGTTCTTCGAGTAATTATATCGAAGCACAAAATTGGTCAAAAATTACGGGATGTTCTAAGGTATAAAGTAAGAATTATTTGGATTGAAATAAATTGTGCAAATCCCTTAAATTTTATTATTTTGTGGGAAAAAAAGGGGTAATAAAGAAACTTTTTTTTTTTGGAATG